>Ga0247611_10002674_pt1 | contig 28045 bp, 17 predicted proteins | sample 177DNAGHGhighgp2_FD_192422 | JGI IMG/M metagenome (GOLD analysis project Ga0247611, IMG submission 192422) | Sheep rumen microbial communities from Palmerston North, Manawatu-Wanganui, New Zealand - 1770 DNA GHGhigh gp2 | ecosystem: Host-associated > Mammals > Digestive system > Stomach > Rumen... | reverse complement strand
CTGCGACGACAGACTTTCTGATATTGTCCGGCTTAAGAATCTCCTCAAGAGCCTTGAAGTGTGCAAGATTTTCAGTCTGTGAATAGAAATCAGACTTTGCGGTCTCAAGCGACTCCTTGAGCGTCTTTATTGGCGCGTCGAAGTTCTTTGATACGCTGTCCTCCAGCACTTTGTACTTGTATTCCGCGTCGGAAACGTTTTTCTTGAGTTCCTGATACTTCTGCAAAAGGGCGTTTTTCTTTTCGGTCAACGCCCTTTCAACAGACATCAGCTTAGACGAAAGCTTGGAATTGACTTCAGTCTTGTATTCGTTCCGCTCGGTCTGCATCTGCCTCTGCTTCATCCGGATTTCGCTTATGGCGTTCTTCCTGCACATCTCGCGCTCCGACTGCAACGACTTGCGAGCCGCTATAATCTCTCCGGCCTTTTCCCGAAGCTCCGCAAGCGACTTGCTGAGCTTTTCTATACCGTCGTTGTACTTCTTGAGCAGCGGACGGTTCTTTTCGACCTCGGTCTTGTTTTCCTCGATTTGCGAAAGGTATTCCGATATATTCTTTTCTATTTCGGCTATGTCAGAGTCCATGTCCTGTATGTTGACGCTCTTCTTGTACTTTCCAAGGCATTCCTCACACAGCAGGTCTGTAATCTTTGAGTGCGTCTTGAGCGTTAGCTTCATGCTCTTTATTCTCTGCTCTCCGCACGTAACTTCATTCTGTAGCGAACGGATTTTGCTTTCGAAGCCTCTGATATTCCCCTCTATCTTCGAAACAAGCTCCTGCCCCTTCGCTATCCTGTTTTTGACATCGTTACCATTTTCGATTATTGTGGAATATTCGGAGTTTTCCTCGAATAAGATGTTTCCGTCGTCGTCCAGCTTTATGTCATGGGTGCTGTCGAAATCGCAAAGAGCCTTTTCGACGAAAACATTTTCGGAACTCTTGTCGAACACGATGTTTCCAAGAGAATCAACCTTTTCGATTCCATGCTCAGAATCATATTTCATCATTGCCTCGGACAGTTCATCCTTGAGAATCTTTCTTCCGTTTGTGATGTCTTCGTCAATTTTCTTTACCTCAGACTCCACATCGGTTTCCGTTGTGAATTTCTTAAAATCACACTTGGCTCTGCCAAGAATTTTCGCAGCAATTTTCAGAGATTCTTGGTGCTCCTTTTCATATTCCCTGTCCTGTTCGAGCTTCAATATGTTCGCGTTTAGGCTGTCAATCGTCCTCGATGAAGCGGTAAGGGAGGCGTTCTCGTCGAGTGTCTTCCTGTGCAGCCTGTTGTACATGTCGGAATATACCGTAAGCTCGAAAAGGCTTTCAAAGAACTGGTTCTTTGCGGACTTGTTCAGCTTGAAGAAGTTGTAGTTCTGGTCTGCCGTGAGGAGTACACACCTGAGAAATCCGTCCTTTCCGCAGAGAACTATGTCGTTCTCAATCATCCTCTGCGTTTCAGCAATCGTCGAAAGAGTTATTTCCTCCCACGGACCATCGCCATTTTGAGTTTTCTTGAAGACATGAAGCTCCTGGTCTCCCTTCTTTCCGTGGAGAATTCTCTGTATGGCATAGTCAACGCCGTTGGATTCCAAAGTGAGTGATACTTCCACATCTTCCTTCGGGCTGCACGTCCAGTTACGTATATGCCCCATCTTTACGGTGTTCAGAACGTCACCGTACAGCGAGAATATCAGCGTATTCATTATGGTGGACTTTCCGCTTCCGTTTGAGCGCGTAGTATCCCCCTTTATGTCGTCATTTACTCCATATATGAGTACGTTCTGTCCCTGGAACTTGCTGAAGTCGAATTCAAGCTCCTTGAACGACATGAAGTTCTTCGTCTTGACCGTCTTGAAAATTATGTTCATTCTTTCTTTAAGCCTTTCTGTTGGAAACGTCGAATATCTCAGTGGCAATCTCCTTAAGTCTGTTCTTGTCCACCTGAACAGTCTTGTCGTACTTCACGAACGAAAACATCGAGAAGTCGCCCTTGTCTATCGCATTCATTATGTAATCGAGCTTCGACGAGACTTTTCCGCTGACTGAGTCGATTGGGTTGTCGAAGTCCTCCCTGTTCCCTATGAACTCGGCGACGGTGAACTCGTACTTTGTGTTCTCAACCGAAAACGGCTTGAAAGAGTTTATTTTTGCCTGTAGTTTCGAAATAGTGTCGAACGACTCCTGCGTGTCAACGTTCAGTCGGACGATTGAGTTCTTGAAATCAATTCCCTCCATATCTTTCTTTGGATTGGAAGTCCTTATCTCGACATGAACCTTGTTGTGCGGATTCGACACGAATTCATAGCTTGAATCGGAAAAATCGACGACATAAGCACCGCACTCGATGCCATTGAACCCCCACGATGTCTCGTATGGTGAACCCTCGATTATAATCCTAGACGACTTTCCTACCGGTATTTCCTTCCGTTGGTGGATGTGACCTGAGAAAAACAAGCCTCCGTTCTTGACAACCTCTTCAAGAAGTTCCTGCTGTATTCCATATTCGTCTTCATATGGGGTCGCGCTTACATAAGTGTCGGAGCGGTTTGACTTTTTCTTCTTTCCACCACCTCCCATGAAGTAGTCGGCTGGAAAGTTGTGGTGTGAGAACACGAATTTTGTTCCACGTGGAACACTCACCTTCTTTGACGACGTTCCATATAGCCATGGAAGAAGGAGAATTGGATGTCCGTCGGATGTCTTCGCCTCCTCCGGTTCGTCTATGATTCTGATTCCGTTTCTGCCACCAAACGCCAAAAGGGAGTGAATTGAAGTGGAATCTCTCAAGTAAATGTCGTGGTTTCCTAGAATGAGGTTGATGTTCACACCGCTGTCTGCGAGGTCGTATAGGGACTGTGTGGCCGAATTGAGAGTCTTAACGTCGATTGACGCCCTTGAGTCGAAGAAATCCCCCATGAACACGACATCCTTTATTGAGTTTTCCGAACAGTATTCGGAAATCCACTTCAAGGTATCGGAGCAGATGTCTATATAAGACTGGCTGTTCGAGTGTATGCCGAAATGGAGGTCTGTGAATACAAAGACTTTATCTGAAAGTTCCAACATGCCATATATTATAGCACAAATAAAAGAACTTCGCAATTATTAAATTCGTACTATTTCATCCCTCTTTATGCAGTCGCTTCCATACTGGTCTCTCAAGATATCCATCTTTTCCCTATGGTGCTGGTCGGAATATCTTGTATTGAAGTAAAGTTCAAACAAAGTCGATGTCGAACCGTCGTCCTTTAGGCGGATTACGCGACCAATCGACTGAATCACCCTTATGAACGATTTACCGGCAAAGGCAAACGCTATTCCATTCAGGTTCCTTATGTTTATGCCGACGGAAGCCGTTACGGCCTGTGCGACAAGCACGTTCCCGTTGGTGTTCTCCAGTTCAGAACGAATCCTCTCCCTTTCGGAAACGTCTATCGAACCGTCTATGTAGTGGACTTTCGACTTTCCGCTGAATTTGTTCAAAAGCAGATTGTAGATGCTCTTTCCTATGCTTATCCTGTCGAAAAGCACAATCATGTTCTTTTTGCTGACATCGAAAAGCTCAGAAATTCGGTCAAAAACCGGTGAATAAAGCTCTTCGCTGTTCTGCTCGAAAAATTCATGTTCCATCTTGAACGGTATCGATGTGTCAATCAGAGTGCCGTCTGGTAATCTGTCGCCAAGCTTCAACCTATGGTTTATGGAATAGAGAAGGTCTCGATTTTTGTCTATTTCTGCAACTATGCATCTTATCGGCCGAATCTCAATCTTGGAAAGAAAACCCTCGTCCTGAAACCTCTTGATTTCAGCAGAATATACTGGAATTCCAAACGAACCGATAATAACCCATCTGTTGAAGACAAAACTTGGAAGAGTGCCAGTAAACCCAAATCTCAGTTTTGGGTTTATCTTCTCAACAAGCTTTAGAATTTTCGTCTTGTATCCGACGGTATGAACCTCGTCGGCTATTATACAGCCGATTTCATTAATCGGAAATGCGTTTACTACCGATTTTTTAGATTTTGCCTTTGACTTTCCGGTTTTCTTGACATAGTCGCAAATCCATTTGTGGTTTGTTATTATAACATTTGCGAATCCATTTGAACAGCTGTTGTCATTAAATGTCCCGTCTCTTTTCTTGCCGGAGTTTGAAGTCCATTTGCAGATGTCTGTAAAACCATATCCTGTAATGTCCTTGTACAACTGGTCGACAAGCTGACGCAGCGGCACGACTATGACGATTCTCGGTTTTTTCTTCAGCTCGTCTATTCTATATGAATTGTTCCTAAGTTCATTTACGAGCGTTGCTATTATGTAAGACTTTCCGCTGGCCGTTGGTGAAACACATATTCCCTTTCCGTATTTTAGAAGTTTTTTAAGCGCATCAACCTGATAATATCTGAAAGGTTTTTTCTTGTCAAGCTCCTCTATTTCATAGTCGTCCTCAAACACCCCCGAAAGAGGTCTGCATTCTTCTGATATATGTTTTTTCGATTCTTCGTCTATCAAAATCCTGCTTTTGTCGTTGTCGACAAGTTCAAGTGCAGCCTTGTATATCGGAAGAAACATCCCAGGTCTGAACGTACCTGTCGGCGAAATGACTGAAAGAAATTCTGTTGCATTTCTCACCCCTTTCTGCTGTTCGAAGAAAAACGAAGGATTATCTACGGTAAATACATTGATGAGTTCACCATAAAGTTCGGAAGAATCCGATTCGACACGTATTCTTCTAAGTTCCTTGGAAAACTCGAACTTGAAATATGTCTTTCTATTATCTTCTACAGACATTATATTTGCCCACTCGCTATTTTCTTAAGCTTTTCAACGGATTTCAGAATCATCTTGTCTGTCGGAATTACAACTCCCTTTTGTATAAGACCAGCGACCAAAGACATGTTTTTCCTGAATCCATCCTTATTTCTTTCCTCATATTTTCTCTGCGCATCAGCCACCCTTTGGTCGTTAACATCTATAAATGAAGTAGGATTTCCTGAATATCCGTCTTTATTCGACACGACATCAGGAATTACATGTCTGTTGCATTGGTCAGGTTGTCGACGAGAAAACGGACTAAAATCTTCTCCCCATTCGTTGCAATCCGAATCTCTAGCCCAAACAACAGACATCATCTCTTTTTGTCTTCCTTTGAATCGTCCTTTTTGACAAGCTCGTTTTCAATCTGCTCGTCAAACTGCCGTTCAACTTCCTCGTATGAATCCATATCTCCATCAGCTGAAACCTGTTTTCCGTCAGACATGTTTGCAATGACATTGCTTTTCTGAAATTGTTTAGGGTCGTAAATTATTCCAAGGTCTTGCAATTGACTATACAATCCAAGCTCCTTGAATCTTTCGAGATTACGCTCCATCTTAGCAGCATAGTCTTTCTGCCATTTTGCGTCGTCAATGTCGATTGTAGTGCTTATTGGGACAACAATGGTAGAATTGTCCTTGTCCTGTATTATGTTCTTGACAAGATGGTTATTCCTTATCGCAATTGTCTCTTCTATCGTATCAGCTGCTTTTATTGCATCTGTACTGCTTATTTCGAATTCTTCATTTTTAACTGATTTCATAATCAAATTCCTCTTTCAAGATTCAACACATCCAAACTGTTCTTAACTGTATATCCAAGTCCCCTTATGCACTCGTTTAGGTCGGTAAGGTACTTCTCTATCTCGTTTGATTCGGATATTTCCTTTCTGAGTGCAATTACTTCAGGGTTGGAATCTATCGCGCCTTTCACGCTCCTTCTTCCTTCAAGATACGAGCTGTTTTGCACCGTCTTCGAATTCGCTATCTCGTTAAGCTCCTCCATAAGAGTGTTCAACGTCTGTATGAGTCTTCTTTTCCTGACTCTTTCAGCCATAAGTCTAGAACACCATCTTCCTTTTATTGCGGCTTCTCTGAACGCAATGTCCTTTATGTTCGCTATCGTAATCGTGACATCTCCAAGAAACTCGTTGTGGATGTCGTTCATCTTCTCCTCAAGCGTCTTGTTTCCAAACGATTTTTGCTCGATATCGGCAGAATCTGATTTTTGCCGAGAATTGCCTGAATTTGGAAACAGATTCAATTCATCATCATTTTTCTTTATATTAGTCTGAACTGAATCATTATTTTCAATTTTATCCGATTCTCCGAAGGAATCATCGTATTCAGCCTCTCCTACGGCAGTAGAAAGGCTCTCATCAAGCATTTGGTCGAAATTTTCCATCTCCTTGTCGGAAATGGCAGATTTCAAAGTTATTTTGGATACTTTGCCCATGTCTATCATTATAACATATATTCTTTATATTTTCAAGCGAGTTTCTGAAATAACGAATCAACAAGCACAGGCTAAATAGGAAGCAGCAATCAAACAAATGGAAACAGTTTAACATGGGAAAGCTTCGTACCATTAATCATCCTGGAATAGAAATCCAGGAGGTTGATATGAGCGGTTCGGCCGAGCAGGTCGGAGGATGCACTACACTCGTAATGGGTTTCTTCCCTCAGGGAGAGTCAGGAAAGCCTGTGCGTCCGACAACGAATTCGGCTGTGAAGAGCTATTTTGGAACGCCTGAGACCGAGGCGGAAAGATATGCGTACTACGCCTGCAAGACCGTATTTGACAACGGTGGAAACCTAGTCGCGGCAAGGATACCATACAACAACAACTCTCAGTACCTCACTCCTGCCGTAAAGTACAACATCGAGGAGTGGTCTACGAAGCACATCAAGAAATATCAGGCTTCGAACTCGGCCACGAAGATTGTTAACAACCAGACTGCCGTATACGTAGACGAAAAGCTTAATGACACGACAACGCCTGCAAAGAGCGAGTTCTACTTCGGAGAGGGTAAGGGAATAGGAATCTACACTCAGGAGATTCACTCGTTCAAGAAGTATGGAGAGGAAGAGGTGTTTACAAGCGTAAATGCAATCTCCTCAAACAATTATGTTGGAAATGTAAACGAGTACTACGAACTTACATACAATCCTTTCACGGTAACAAAGGATTACACGAAAGAGACCGAGACCGGCACGTTGAACTGGACGATTTCCGCCACGGTGACTGAGTTTGAGCTGAACACCGATGAGCTTTCTGGAACCGCAGGCAGCTGGAACGAACTCATTGAGAATATCGATGCTGAAACAGGCACCATCGCAAGAGTTTCATCTGAAGTGACATTCAACGAGGACGATGGCAAATATCTCTGCGGAACATTCGATGCAGGAACCTACTACAAGTATATTTGGCCAATCGACGAAGGACACGAGTTCACCGACAGCACAGCTTCTCTCGCCACATCGACGGACTGGGCTGCTACCCTCGACTATTTCCCAATCGTTGGGGTAAGCTCTTCCGAGGCAAAGCTTCCTTACGACACATTCGAACAGTATTCTGACCTTCCTACAAGAGCTATAAAGGTCACTACTGATGGAGGAAGCTACTACAAAATCATCAACTCAAGGGGTGAAGAGGATGAGGTCACGAATGACACTGTGTTCAAAGTCATCGAGGCTTACGAAAGCAACGACGCCTACGGAAACTACGATGTCACAATCGGAGAAGACCAGACAGACCCTAGCACAGGTGAAACATATGCCGAGCTGACATACATCTTCAACAACACAACGGACGGCTACTACGTATACGACCCGAACGCCACGACGACATCGGACATTGTTCCTGTTGCGAAGTGGAGAAGGTTCTGGGATTACGTTGGCGACCCTCATGGTCAGTGGATTGACACGACATACAACACGTACAACAGCTTCCGTGTGGTGGTGCAGGACAGCATGGGTCAGTACGAGACCGGTGACGACTATCTCGTTAACGAGACTTCGCAGTCGTGGTCGTCTGGAGACCTTCTAATAACTGCTTCACGCGAAACCGGTGAGCTGACGTTCACTGGCTCTGAACGCGGCGAGTTCAAGATAACTCCTATGTTCCACGATACGACGCTCACTCCTGGCATGGATTGCAGCTTCTTCGTCGAGGCGAACGCAAAATACTTCAACATCGAAAAGAAGTCGTTCGACAGATGGAACTCCGACGTAAACACGGAATACGGAACATACTTCTATACAGAGACCGTGTGCGCGGAGAACAAGAACGACTTCTACTTTGACCCGACTGTATCTTCACCTGTGACGGCTTTCGTCGATTCCTACGGACCAAAGGGAATTGAGAAAGTGATGGCTGTCAAGTCCTACTACGAATCAGGCGAGGGCATGCAGTATCCTGAGTTCAGCACGACCGACTACTTTGAACTTAGGCTGTGGAATGCTGACAAGATAAAGACGGTTGAAGACCTAAATGCGGACAATGCAGAGTTCTTCGACGTGGTTCACCGCGAATACACTGGCGAACTAGTGTCCGACGTTTCCAAGATTAACAGCAAGTACTTCAAGGCTGCTCCGCTCTCCACAGACGTGACGAACGGCTACTACCCTGAAGACAGCGAAATAACGTCCGACACACTTGCGATACCTGCAACAGACAGCTTCGATGCGAACAACTATCCTGAACTCATGGACGCGAATCCGTTCGGAACAGGATGGATGAAGGTTCTCAAGGCGATTCGTCCAAACCGTTCGAACGCCTACAACGAGACCGACTTCTTCCAGTTCGTTTCTCCGTACACGAGAATAGAGGATGTCGCACTTGCCCATTCCGAAAAGTATCAGTGGATTCACTGGACGACTCCAAATGGTGACGAAAGCGACGTTTCCGCAGAGCCTGGCATCCTTCTTTCAAGAACTCTCGGATGCGAAATCAAGGATGTACCAGTACAGCTTTCCGAGATTGAGAACGTAGTGGCGGTCGTTCCAGACCAGGACTTCAACGGTTTCATTCCGCTCGAAGAGTATCAGGACTATCGTGACGAGGCGAAGATTCCTAAGACTAACTCAATCGTAATCGCTAACATCACCGAGCAGAAGTTCGGCTCCGACATGTACAACAACGCTGTCGCTTCAGACGGAGATTCTACGACCAACGACTACTCAGACGAGGTTCTTGGAATAGTGCCTGTACTCATGGGTGGCTTCCAGTCTCTTCCTCGCCAGTCGAGAATCGAGCTTCCTGACGGAATAACCAACAGCCGTCTATTTGATGCGGTTCAGTCGCTCGTCCGTGGTTCGAGCATCGAAAACGACCCTGCTCCTGAGGCGGACCACGTTGACATCAAGGCTGTAACACTCAATCCTGAAGGATACGTAAGACGGCTCGGAACTGACGCGACTGCCGAATACGACGCATACGAATCCACATACTCGAACCAGCTTCTCTCGGCTGTTCCTGCAATCGACCTCAACGCGAACTACAAGCCGAACGGCGCAAAGATGAACTACCTCACCCTCGCGGTCTGCCAGCTTTCGCTTTCGAAGGTCAACGACAACAAGATTGCGGTGACGGTTCTCGAAACCTTCACAGGCTCTCTCGACAAGACCGCGAAGGATGAAAGCGGAAACTCGCTCTTCATCGACAACGTGGTAAACAACGAGGATACTGGTTCAACTTATGTGAAACTCTTCTCCAACTACCAGACCGCGTTGACAGGCTCTCAGTCGATAACCGACGAGGAGCGCGAAATTGTCGCGCCGGCTTCCAACGACACGAAGGTGACTCTTGCTGTCCCTGCGTCACTCGGCTCGAAGCTATGGTGGACTAAGGATAAGCCGTCGATGTCTCTCGGCTTCACGAACGAGCAGACAAAGAAGTATATATCCTACGCTACAATAGTGGCTACGATGGAGAACGTGTTCGACGCGCTTTCCAACGTGGACGAAATCGACATCGACCTAGTGATGGACGCTGGACTATCGACAATCGCCAACCGCGTGAAGAAGTACTGCGACCAGCATCCTGAGGAGACAAAGATGATTTACGACGTGTTCTACGACAAGATTTCGTCCGTTGAGGATGTCGCAGGATGGAAGTCGATGTGCGCAAAGCTCACGACCTTCTGCCAGACGACGAGAAAGGACTGCATCACTCTGTTGGATGCTCCTAGAAGCCTCTGCGTCAAGGACAACGTAAAACTCGTATCGCCTGGAAGCAAGTATTCGGTTGACTACGATATTCTTCCGAAGTTCAACTACCTCGGCGGAATGAATTCGTCCTATGCGGCCGGCTACTGCGACTGGATGCTTGCAGTTGACGACTTTACATCGAAAAACGTATGGCTTCCTCCTTCAATCGCGGCGGAGGGTGCTGTAATCTACACCGACTACAACTCCAATTACTGGATGGCTCCTGCCGGACAGACACGCGGAAACGTAATGTGGGCTGTAGACATCGCGTTCAATCCGAATGCGCAGCAGCAGGACTCCATCTACTCCAAGGGCTGGAACTATGCAATAAGTTCTTCCGGAAGCATCATGGTGTGGGGTCAGAAGACGATGCTCAACTCCACGAGTTCGTTCAACCGCATCAACATCCGTCGTCTCTTCTGCCGTCTCGAAAGGATGACAAGGAAGAACTCCAAGTGGGTGATATTCGAGCTGAACAATGAGAGGACGAGGAATATCTACAAAGATAGAATAGACCCGATATTCGCCAACGTGAAAGCGATGGGTGGAATATTTGACTATCAGATAATTGTAGATAGCAGAGTAAACACTCCTGCTGTAATTTCCCAAAACGAGTTTAGAGCGGCCTTCCTTATAAAGCCTGAGCATGCGGCAGAATACATTGTCTTGACATTCTTCAACATGAACCAAGATATGGACTTCTCCGAAGCATACTCGGACCTCTAATTGTCAATCAGTCATTAGAGAACATAAAAGGCGACCGAATATAGTAGGTCGCCTTTATTGTAGATATAATTTATTTTGGACTTGGTTAAAATGTTGTAGCAGGTGGCATGATGTTTATCATTGTGCGTTATGTCATCACCAAGTCCAATTTTATTATAATTTAATCTATACTAAATATATGCGTAACTACAAATTACACAATGAACATAATACAGAAATATTCTGTCATCAATTTTGATGACAAAGTTAAGGTCTTCAAGACTAATGGTATAATTACAAACGTCAAGATTTTTGACAAGATTTATCCAACTATTCCTGAAGAAACAATTTTAGAAGAACTTGAAAAGAATAGAATAGTTCGTTTCATCTATCTGTCGCTTAGACATCGAAAACATGACAACGACAATGCCGTAGACGAATTTTTCTACATTGGACAGCATAGGGCAACGTCTATAACAAAAGTATTGAGATATTTCGGCTCAGGCAAAATTGTAAGAGCTATGCACCGAGAGCATCCTGAAGAATTCGAAAAATGCTATTTGATGATTTGTGAATCCGATGACGACATGAATGAAAAGGAAAAGTCTATCGTGACAGAAGATATAATAAATATGAAACCATATTGTCTTAATTTGGTAGACGGTGGAAATCAAGTCAATTGGATAAAATACAAATCTGAAGAGGAAGTAAAACAGATTTATTCAAGAGCTTCAAAATCTATGAGAAAATACCATACAAAGCATCCTGAAAAGAAATATAAAATGAGAAAATTTTGGAAGCAATATTATAGAGAACATCCTGAAATGGCTGAAGAAAAGTCTAAAAGGAAAAAAGAATATTATCAAAATAAAGAAAATCGTAAAAATATTGCTAGAAAAATAAAAGAATGGAGTGAGGCTAACCCAGATAAATGTAAAGAGAAAAATGAACGGTCAAGACAAACATATATAAAAAAGTATTCACAATCGTTATCTATGTACGATTTAGATGGTTATTTAATAAAAAATTTTGATTCTCCTCCATCATGTTCAGAATATATTGTTAATAATATTTTAAAAGATAAAAATAGAATCGTTATTATGCATAAAATTACTGAATGTCTTAATAATAAAATAGAATCAACACATGGATTTCAATTTAAACATTTTGAAGGAAACACTCCAAAAAGAATAAAGCCAACATATAATCAATATTCTTTTGTTGTATATACAAATGAGCATAAACCAATTTATATATTTCATTCTGCCAAACAATTTCATAATTTGATTTCACCTTACATAAAAATTGAACGGTCAAAATTGATGCATAGAATCATAAGACATATACAACGAAATACTCCATATTTTAATTTATATTACAAGCATCTACCACATATTTCTTCTGAAGAACTAGAAAAAATAATTAAAGAATTAAAAGATTCAAAAGAAACTGATATATTAAAATACATAGATTTCAATCAGACAAAGACATTATAATTACTTCAAACCTAAATAATAGCAACAAACAATAGAAATTCAACAAATGGCTGGTATACAGATTTCAAGCTTTCTCAACAAGGTACTTACTCCGGCTGGTGCCCCACGTACAACAAATATGTGGCTTGTGGAAATGAACACAGGCATTTCCATAGTTGACAAATTCTTTCAAGATTTCACAATGTATGCTAGGGACTTCAAACTTCCGAAAATAGGATTAGACTATAAAGAACTTTGGGTACACGGAGTCCCGATTCCCGTGCCTTGCAATCCCGACCTAACACAAGACATGACCGTAAACATGTATGCAGATGTCGAAGGTGGGGTACAGCAATCTCTTCGTGCGTGGATGACACAAATAATCGACATAGATTTCCAAGGTGGCTCTTACCTCGGCGGTACTCGTTCAATAAACGCATCGTCAACAATGAGATTGCATCTTCTTGACACAGACATGCAAACTGTTACTGAGACGTGTACGTTAATAGGTGCTACAATCAAATCCATTGGCGAAATAGGCTTTGTTCAAAACGCCGGCGACATCGCGCAGTTCCCGATGGAAATCAAGTTCGTCTGGCCTCAGTACGAATTTCCTGAGGGCTAACGATTAATTATTGGACAAACTAAAAGTAAAATACGATAGGCGGCGAGAGAAACAGAACGGTTCCCGCCGCCTATTGAAATAAAAGGAACTTAGGTACGGCTCTCTTTCAAATCAGCAATGCTGGAAATATGGTAAATCAAGCTGCGAACGCGCTTGGTTCTAACGCCATTACAAACGCGCTTGGAATAGACTTCGGAACCATATTGACCCCTTCCAAGTTCCTTACGAAGTTCACGCCGTCTACGGTTTTCGCATACCGCTCTCTCGCATACGAGATTCAGAGCAGCAAGAACTTTGATGTCATATTCCACTGGTTTCCCCGCTGCTCGCAGATTCGTTCAATGTTCTCCAACGCTTTCAGTGCTGCTGACACTAACGAAATAAACCTTCTCGTAAGGAATATACAGATGCCTAACCTCACGAGCGGAGGAAGCGAAAGGGGGAATTCCGGAAATAGGAAATTCCAATGCTCGTTCCCAGGTTCAGGAGTTAACGGGGAAGGAGACCTTTCGATGACCTTCCTAAACACGGAGTTCTCCTACGTTCACCACTGCTTCTACCAATGGCTGTGCGAGACGGAATCTCCGTTTTGGGTATATGGTCCCGGAATGGCTGCAAGCAGAAAGTCCCTCGACAACCTGAAGGAGCTTGGAAAAATGATTTTCAAGCAGAACAAGGTGTCTATGGACATGGCGGTGAAGTGGATGAGCTACGACGACGCATCAAAGCTGCATTTCCTCATGTCAGAATCGGAATGCGCACCGTTCACGAGGGCTGACATAGAAGTCAAGATGTATTCCGGAAACATGAAGGAGCTTCACTCGATATGGTTCATGGGGGCGTTTCCGACAAGGATAGCACTTGGAGGAATAGACCACAGCCCTACGAGCCAGCAAACCCTTGAAGGACATACGGTATCGTTCGCATACGATTCTGTCTGCATAAGCACTCCTTTCTGCTACAACAGCTCGTCAAACAGCGGTGCGCTCACAAAGGCCGCAGCCGGTGCGTTCGGAGCTATGGGTTCGAATTCAGCCGAATGGACGGCAGGACTCTACGATGACACGCTGACGCAGATTGGGAACACATATCTCGCAAAGGCTTCACGGCGTCTCAACAAGATAATGAACAAGACAGGCAGAAAGGTCTCCGACAAACTCAAGACATACCAGTCCAAGCTTACGGCATAGACAGGTAAACTTTATAATGGTAATGTACATTCTTAACCAAAAGGGATTTTTATGATTGAGGAATCCATACTCGAAAACCTGAAGAACTCGTTCTCATCGGCTGTTCAGAGCATCTATATACAGTCGTTAGGAAAGACTTTTATGTTCAGGGAAGCGACCGTAAAAGAACATACTTCACTTGCGAAAACCGTAATATCAAGCATGAACTACCAGTCTGTTGTGTATGCTGCAACTCTGTCGATGATGAAGAACCTGTGCCTAGACAAGAACTTCGACCCGATGAAGATGTCAGAGTTCGACAGACTCAAGGTCATAGTACATCTCTTCTCAAACAACTTCTTCTCCAAGAACCTCTCGGTAAAATGCCCCCACAAGGCATGTGGAGACAGCGTGAAGTATTCGATGAAGTACGGCTCGCTCCTCAAGATGCTGGATTCGGTTGACTGCTCTGACATCGTGTTCGACAACAAGACCGAAATGGGAACGCTTAGGGTGACTGCAAACTTTCCAAGGACTTCAAGATACCTCAGCCTGCTCGAAAGCGTAGACGGAATGAGCGTCGAGAATGCAGAGAAAAAGGCAGATGAGAAGAGGAAGAACGACCTTAAGTCATATTCAGACATGGACAGTTCCTTTTCCGAGATAGCAGCCGACAACGAAAACGGAACCGGTGGAAGAAGCTTTGCCGCAGATGACGACGCCGTTAGGAAAATCCGAATGAGAAGGGAGTTCCTTAAGGGAAAGGTCAAGAAGACCGTCGAGGAGAAGAAGGACATCCTCGGAAACGTCGACGCGAAGTCAATCGGAAAGGACGACGCGATGCTAGACCTTGCCGACATCTACATGAAGAGGATACAGATAACCGGAATAAAGGGCAGCGAAAACGAATTCGACATCGACCTGTCGGACTTCAGCTACGAGGACACGGAGAAGATTCTGTCCGTGCTTCCGATGAACCTCTTCATGAAGGAGGACGGAACGAACGTCGTCAAGTTCATCGCCAAGGAGATATTCAATAAGATGAACGCATGCGTTCCGGAAATACGGTGTCCGAAATGCGGTTGCAGAATATCGGACAGGCTGTCGTTGCAGGATTTTTTTATCTTTGGATAGTCGGAACGTCTGAAGCGTCGTTTGCCTCTATCCTCGATTTGCAGAGAACGCTTTTCTACGACCTGAGGAACTTCAACTACTCGGAGATAGCAAACCTTCCGATGTCCGAGCTTTATTTCCTTACCATAACAGGCCCTCACGAAAAGAAGGACAAGGAAAGCCAGTCAGGCGACACAGGCAGAGACATCGCAAGGGAGTCGATACGCTCCATGAAGAAGCTTGGTCTGGCTTGATTTCTTCCACTAAATATAGTAGAATATAAAATCGGCGTTTTTGACTAGGTAATGGCTATAGGATTCTCATCGAATTCCTCTAACGGAGGCGACAGCGGACACGACGACGGAAGTTTGACCGTCGCTCAGATTCGCGCACCTTCAACGCCGTTCAGTTCCGACACAGACCCGTTCAACGACTTCCATTTCAGCGGTCGAGAGGACGTAGTGACCGTAAAGGACGTGGAGGAGATTGTAGAAGCGGTCAAAAGCAGCTTCGCGAAGTTCATAGAGGTGCAGAGAAGCTATCTCGACAGACAGCAGTCTTCTGATACCTCGTCGGCAGATTCGTCAGAATCAAAAAACTCCTCGTCGGCTGAGTCGAGCCAAGCGTCCTCTCAGCCGTCAAATTCCGTTGAAAATGACGATGAAGACGGCTCTTCGTCAAAGGGCTTGACAGAAGCGGCTGTTTCTGATATAATAGAGGCCGTTAGTGAAAAAAACGATTTAATAAACGCCGAAATTCAGGATTCCATAGCCGACCTGAAGAATGGAATAACTTCAAGACTCGATTCAATAAGTAATGAAATTTCAGAAAAGCTGATTGAATCTTCTTCAATAAACGAAGACAGAGACCAAAACAATCCACCTTCTTCAACTGCCGTCAATTCGAGTATGGAGATTTCAGCTAACGACATGTTCATGTCGTTCGTTGAATTCATGACAGGTTCGAACGAAAGAATCGAAAACAAGGTTGATGGTCTTCAAGAATCATTGAATTCAATAGCTGACAACCAGAGAAATGTAGAAAAATCCGGTTCTTCGTCAAACAAGAAAATTACATCTGCCGATTCCCAATCTACGATTTCAACTGAAGTAAATCCTGTCGATATTGTAGGTCAGGAAAACAAAGGCATATTAGGCCGTGCTGACGACACTGAGGAAAATCCTCAAAATACTCAGGAAAATGAAAGTCTTGTAGGCAAAATAGGAGACTACTTCGATAGTCTGTTCAGCGATATTGGCAAAATGTTCTCTTCAAACGATTTGACAAATGAAGAAAACAATGAGTCTCAACCATCGATGTCAAGTGAATCTTCGTTGTCTGATGTAGTCAACGAAAACAACAGGCTGATAAAAATACTGAAGACGGACATTGATGGAATGTCCAAGTCAATAGGACTTATATCAAACGACGGAATAGCGAAATCTATGGTCGAAATGATGGTTCAGAATTCGATGATTCAGATGATTGCATCAAACACTGTCGAAGGAATGACTTCAATGATGTCTAAAAGAATCGATGAAAAATTTGGAGACATCATACGAACCATCAATGAATCGAATAGAATCTCATTAACAGACAAAATATCTGATTTGGAAGTTTCTTCTTCATCCATAAATTCAAATTCCGAAACTTCGAAAAACGGAGAAAGCAGTAGACAAACTGTTGATAATGAAAACATAAAGACAGGAAAACTAGAAACAGTCAATATTACAAAAAATAATGAGTCCTCAATCTTAAATAAAAATGAAATATCTGGTTCTCAATCTTATTCCGTAGGAAATGGAGTTGATTCAAATTCAAATAAAGAATCTGAAAATAATTCATCAAATGGAGAAGTTGAATCGAAAAAGAATGGAATATTAGGATTCATAGAAGATGCTTTCGACAGTTTCATCTCGCTTTTCAAAACCGAAACGACCAAAAGAGATGAAAACAGTAAAACTGAAGACACAATTTTACAATCGACTGTTGTTGCACCTATAGTCGAAGATAATTCTTCCGAAAGAAAAAATGCATCTTCGATAAAGACCGAAATTTCGGAAGAAGATTTGAAATCTTCGATTTCCGCAAATCTTGGAGTATATTCAGATTCAGAATCTCTTGAAAATGTCATACAAAGAGCAGAACTCAACAATGAAAACTTTTTGAAAATTTTCGACGAATCATACAGCTACAGCGAGGAACTTCTTGCAAATTTCCAGGAGTTGGTAGACGGATTCAAGAAAAACGACAGTGAAGTCGAAGGTGCGACTCAGTTGGGAAACGTGAATGCGCAGGATTTGCTCAATTATTATCTTTCGGAAAGGGAGAGCAGAATTGAGGAAATGAGTCGCATGAACGCCGTGATTGCAGACGATTCTGCGGAAAAGGAGAAAAAAGAACAGACCGTAATTGATGAAAGTTCAAATTCATCTAAGAAATCTGATAACGAAAATGGAAAAGATGTTTCAGATGGAAACACCGTCGAGGAGGTTCTTGAAAACAGGAAAATAATGATAGAGAGGTTCGACAGGCTTGAGACTTCGTTGCAGTCGTCTTCGTCGTTTATGCCATCCACGCAGATGATATACATGCCTATGAAGGACAACAGATTTGAAGTCGACAGGATAGGATGAAAGACAGAAAAGGATTTAAGACATGGCTGATTGGTTTCAACAAATAGGTATAGGAATAAGTAATTATTCAGATTTCGATGCAAGAGGCGTCGGAATGACCGCAGAGGAGAATGGTGTATCATATAAAATGATAGAGGTTCCGACACCTGCATGGTTTCCGGATTCTTTTCTGCGTTCTCTTAAGAGAAATCTTTATTTTAACATGATAAACAACGGTTCGTACTATGGTTATGAATCCATAGATGATTCCAACAGCGGTAAGTGTCTTGACTTCTACAAGGACAATTCTTCTGGCGGCATAATAGGGAATTTGATAAACACTGCCGTGAAAAGCGTCGTAAGTACAGCGGCAAATCAGGTGATGTCGATAACAAGCAAGGTAGATAGCGTTGTCAACGGTGTATCATCGCTTTTTGGAGGAAGCGAAGGAGAAAACAAAGACCTATATGCTATGATAAGGGAAACTGCGAGAAATCCGTTCTTGGCTTCACAGCCTTATCTTAAGATAAACGGAATACATATTGCAGAAAATGTTAGAGATACTTATAAAACAATAAGTGATGCATTAAAAGGTCTTGGAAATGCATGGGCTGCAATAGGTAATAAAAATGATATGGACGAGGTACTTAAAAGTTGGAATACAAATATAGTAAATGCTCTTAAATCTATGCAGGTTCTTCCAAAAGATGCTACTGGTGGAGATTTATATAAGATTCTTGCAACTACATTAGTTCAACCTGAATACAGAATGCATAACTTTTCAGAAGCTCAACTTTTGGCTGGAATTTCAGGTTTTTATACACTTACATGTAAATTGCCATTTTTTGGAAATATTTCTCCAATATTGAAATCAAGCGGTGCATCTGCATTCAAGGTAGGATGGGGGCAAAATGGAGCTACAGATGATTCAGAAGCATTAATTAAACTTGCAAGAAATATAGGATTTGGGGGAACAGTATGGAACAATCCTATAGAGTGGAGTCCTGACAAAGTTGGTGATGATGCATTTGCTCCAGTAAGTTATTCGTTCAACATCTATAACGACACACTTGAGCATATGTTGACGAATCTAGCCTTCATATGGTCTTTTGGAGCGACAACACAGGCAGTAACGGATTACATCATGTTCCGCCCTCCATATCTCTACGACATAGAGGTGCCTGGTGGCGTAAGATACAAATACTGCACCTGTGGATTTCAGGTCACTGCACAGGGAAAACTGAGAAGGGTTACATCATTGCAGCAGAACGGTTCAAACGCAAATGGAGATACGTTGTGCAAACTTTTTAAGTCAATTTGTGGCATAGATGTCAATCCTAACGCAATATCACATGTGCCGGATTATTATAAAGTGGATATAGTGTTTCGTCCGCTTCTTCCAAACATGTGGAATTTCATAGATTCGTTCCTGCATGACGGAAACACAGTTCCATCGACAGGCAAGGAGCTTCGCCACATGCTTGCGAAGCTTGTTGCGAACTTCAATGCAAGCGGTGGCTGACAGAGGAGGTTTTTGACATGACATTGAGCGAAGTGGAAGACTACGATTACATGCCAGACAGGTTCGACCTGACGAATTTCTTCACGGTAGAGGAAAAGACCGAGAGGAATGGAAGTGTTGTCACGTTCTTTAATCTTAACGACGGAGTTTCGATAGACGGAATAGATGAGCTTCGTCCTGAGCAGATGACGAAATACCGTTGCCGAAGCGGTGACAATCTTAGGTTCATATCGTATAGGGAATATGGTTCCATACATTATTGGTGGATTATCGCTAAGATAAATCACATAGAGGACGTTCTTGAGCCGCTTGAGGGTGGAAGAGAGCTTCTTCTTCTTCCAAAGCAGCATATGAACTATATCATGGACCTGATAACAGGAAAGAAGTCTTCTGATGCTTAATATCGTCAATGGTAGGAACTACCTCATAGATGTCCATTTTTCATGGGGAAGCGATTCAAAGGACATTGAGGGAACGATAGACAACAACATCAATTTTACGCAGCTTGACGAGAACAAGATAACTGCGATAGACATATACTCTACTCTTGCATATCCGTTTTTCCGTGGAAGTATAGAATATCTCGACCAAAGACGCGGCTCTCTTTTGAGAAACATGATTGACATGCCGATAGTCTATGGTAAGGTTAAGTTTTGCGTGGTGAACGGAAGCGACGTTCCAGGTTCTGACAATGTTGTCGAACCAGAGGAAGGGGAGAATTTCGACGAGGAGGTTTTCGTAACTGGAATTGATACGATAGACGACGGAGAGTCTGAGTTCATAAAGGTTAAGATAAACTTTGTCAGCATTGACTATCTGAAGTTCATTTCGAACATGGCGAACGTTTCGACATACGATGGATTCGAGAAGAGTACGAAGCCGTTGAAAGAACTTCTTACAGATATGTTTGCAGCAGCTGGGCTTTCTGATAGGCTTGATGTTGACTCAATAACCATAAATGTTGAGGTACCGTATGTTTCGAGCGAGAACGATACTTTATTGACGGCGTTGGATTATGTCTACAGAAAGATATTCGACTACGACTTCAAGGAGCATGACGGAAAGACTTATTGCAGGATAGTCTATGACCAGACAAAGCAGAAATATATTTTGTGGAAGTTTGAGGATATAGGGACGAAATCTGCGGTAGACACGAAGATAAAGAACGAGGACATAAAGGTTCTGAGGGAGGATATGTCCGTAAGTTCACTCAATGGAAGCGGAAAGGTTGGTCTTGATTCGAGAGCGTCGATAAAAACTTCAGGCAACCAGTCTATTTTGTTCGAGATGATGGACAACCTAAAGTTCATCGACTACGATTATCTTAAGAACGAGTTCACGATGACTGTAAAGGAAAAGAATGGAGAATCCTTTATACAGCATGATGACGAGTTCGACAGCAATCTAAGCAGCAAGCTCAAACTTGTATTGGGTAACGCAAGACAGTTCAAGGACAACAAATATGAAAGGACGTTCAGCGTAAGCAGGCAGAACGCAAGCTTCTACGACGTTTTCACCGAAGCGATATTCAAGTCTGCTTTCATACGTGCGGAATCTGACGGAAGCATTGGAAGACGTGCTGGAAGTCAGATTCTGTTGACGTTCAACGAATATCCTGGAACGATGTACGAGCATCTTTACGGAGACTATCTGATAACCGCCATACACAACCACTATGGAAGCAACGGAAAGGAAAAGTCGTTCCGCTCGATAATGGATTTGTACAGACCATATTGCGCAGTCGATTCTATGAAGACGAAGATGTTCGACTGACAATCATTGTTTCGCTATAGTTATCTCGAATTGCTCCTCGACATCATCAAGGTCAGGAATCGTATACGAGAACGACACGAAAATTTCGTTTGCCGAGGCATTTGCCGAAACGTCTATGTTTCCGACCTTTATCCTCGGTTCTGACGACAGCATCTTCTTCACTGCGTTCATTATGTCGTTTTTAGATGTCTGCCCTATGTTGTCGAACAGATTTGACCATAGCGAGTTTCCGAAAGACGGGTTTAGTATCCTCTCATATGGCTTCCATGTAAGTATGTTGTTCAAAGACGACCTTACTGCGGCTCTGTCATATAATGTTTTTGACAGATAATCTGAAGTAACGTCAACATCTGAATAGATGTTTACGTTGTTGATTTTCTTCGTGGAAGAGAGTTTTATCCTGATGTTGCCCATCTCCATTATTTAGCCGGTGGACTCTAAATAATGAAAGATAAAAGTTCGATTTTCGACATAGAATTTCAGTCATGGCATCAAGAAGCGACAAGACAATTTCAAAGGAGACCGGCAGCCTCGTAGCCAAGTCGATGGCGAAATCATCTAAGAACATATATCCGTTCCTAAGGTTCGATGCATTTTCGATGAAAGACCTTATCAACAGGAAGCTGAGTGAGGATTCTGAGCTTACCGACCATATATATGAAGGAAGTAACCTTTCGATATTCATAGACATAATCTCGGCGATGTTCGAGTCGCTTTCGTTCAACCTAAACCAGTCAGCCGCAGAGAGCATGATGTCCGATTCGAACATATACAGCAACATCTCAAGGTTGGTGAAGTTCCTTGGATATTCACCGGCAGGATACAAGGCTTCAACCGTTACCGTGAACGCAGTATCGAAATCGAAAGACCTTTCGTTCCTTGTCGTTCCAAAATATTCGACGATAACGCTTTCAGACACAGATTCGTTCGGAAGGAACATTTCGTTTTCTACGACGGATTATTTCTACATAAACGGAAACAGTTCGAACAGCATAAGTCTAGTTAATGGAAGATGGAAACACTATTCTCAGTCATTCGATGCGCAGGGTGACGCAAACGAGACATTCATACTCGATAAGATAAACGTCGAGGATACAGAGAGCGAGTTCGTATCATATCCGAACATAGACGTTTATGTCAAGAGACCACTTGGAAACGGAAGCTATTCCACGATTCACTTTTCTCCTGTAACTGACGGAATATATATCGACACGACGGATGATTCAATATTAACTCCAACCGACAACAAGTTTGCCTTAAGGTTGAACGAGGACAAGAAATATGAAATAGAGTTTGGAGACGGAATACATGGCTCAATGCTTAAGCAGGGGGATATCGTCCATGCAGTATATCTTCTTTCGAACGGCAATGATGGAGAGATTGGAAACCATGATATAGACAACAGACAGTTCGTCGTTGGAATAGACGGTCTCGTTAAAGATGGACGTGGAGGTAAGGAGCTTACACTTATGGATATCCTTGAGCTGGATACGACTTATAGCAATTCGATATTTGCGTATGCAGATGGAAATCCTTATGGAAACGAGCCTATAATAGGAACTTATCTTGGGGAGGATGATTCACTTTATGCAAATGTTCCTAGCGGAAAGACTTTCTTCTATGGATGTACGAATTATGAGAAATCTTCTGTTCCTACGGAGCCTGAGACGGTTGAGCAGATTAGGAAAAACGCTCCTTCCCATTTCAGACGTTCCGGAAGGACGATTACTGCTGACAACTTTACGGCGAAGATAAAGGAGAAGTTCTATTCGGACATAGTTGACTGTGTTGTGATGAATAATATGGAATACATGTCGACTTTCTACAAATGGCTGTGGAATCTCGGCATAGAGAAACTTGGAAATCCGAGAAAGTGGATTAATCCTTCGATAGGCTCGATAGGCACATACGGATATAGGTACGCAGATGCATCGGATTCGAACAATGTCTACATATGGATTAAGCAAGAGACTGAATCAAATGCCGTAGGAAATGCGATATTGTCGGAACTTAGGGATGAGATTCCTCTTACGGCAAAACCTGTAATAGTTCAGGCTGTAAGCAAGAAGTTCGCCATATGCGCCGGGTTCACGAGCACAAAGAATGATGATGGAACTCCAATGTCATTGAGACAGTATTACAACGGCTCATCGAACAAGGATAACTTCATATTCTCAGACAAAGGACAGAATAGACTTGAAATTGAGCTTTCGTCAGGAACAAACATTTCTTCGTCAATCATAAAGAACAGAGTTCTTGAGATTTTCAGGAATTTCTTCTCATCTTCATACATGAACATTGGTTCTACAGTATCGATAGGAGAGCTTGAGAACCAGATTCTTGACATAAGCGGTGTTGAAAGGGTAAGGACGATATTCAGGAAGCTTCTTCCTAACGGAACCTATTCAAAGACAGATGTCATAAGGAGAAGCGGTGTGTCTCTTGCACATTGGAACGACAGCATAGTTGCAGGGTACGATATAGAAACTACTGACGCGAACGTGACGCTAGAGCCGTTTCAATATCCTGAATTTTACGATTTTTCGACGATTATAAACCAGATAGACATCATATGCAATTCGTCGTCGAATATTCAGGACGATAACTGATTTTGGCGTTTCTGTATGATTTCAAAAGCCAAAAATTGCACTAAATATAGAAAAGCGTATTTTTAACGACATGGCAGGCATAGAATCAGCTGACTACTCCGACATAAAGAAGGCCGGTTCAGGCTTCTCTTTCACAAGCGGACTGTCCAACCTTGCCATAAACAACAATTGGACTGATGGCTACAAGTCTCTTGTAGACGAGAACGTCAAGGAGAATGGCTACACTACAATGTGGAAAGCCGTGTCGTCTGGTTCCGAGGATGCAGGAAACGATTTCTACAAGAAAATTCGCAACTATATAGATGATATAGGAAACATTGATACATGCGGTCTTGATGCGCTTTCTAACTATGCTAACATTCTTGGAACAAAGAGCGACTACCTTAACATAAACATATCGTTTCCGATAGAGATAAAGAACCTTGTCGAGATTTTTTCCGTAAATCCTGCTTATCTTTACAACAAGGCTACGGATGGTTCGCAAAGCACTCTTGTATTGTCGAACTCAATACTTCACTATTCCACAGTAGAGCAGTTTTTGTCGGCGTTGAAGGATAAGGACGAGTATTTTGAACTTGTCAACAATGTGTTCTACAACACGATGATGGAGTTTCTGAACCTCAAGACCACTACATTCGACGACAGTGTTAACGGAAATGTTCAGACAGAGATTTGGAAGACGGATACAAATCGTTTCATGAACAAGCTGTGGAGCGACGACATAACTTCTGACACTGAAATATATGCATTAAAGGAGGCTCTTGGAGTCAGCAAGTCTTTCACGGAGAAGATGTATGCGGACGATATCATCGCAGGAAAGAAAAAGCTATCCGATTTTTCCGACATAGAACAGACGATATTGAAAGCCGAGATAAAAAGCCGAGAGACAAGGTATGGAGACAGCAATGCGATGAGGTACTATTACATGCGTCTCTTCAAGGTTCTTGAGTATTTCAGGTTCACGACAATAGCGTATAACAATGCGTATGAGCTTGAGGAGTATGACCTTAACGCAAACAAGTATAGCATACTTTCCAATTCTGACAACAGACTTTCTCTTCTGAAGTTCAACTACAGCGACTATGAGATAGATGATACGGCGGTAAAGAAAGTGTCTCAGTGGCTTGCAAGGCTCTCATTCGGAATAAGAACCGTAAGGGAGGAGATGAAGTCACAATGCAAGCGAAACATGATGGTTGGAACGAAAAGACTCATCGTAGACATCATCAGGCGCTTCATACTTGAGAAGATTGACAAAGATGTGCTTGGAGACGTAAGGAATTCCATACTATATTCCGCAGGACTAAACAAGAAGTTCGGAGTCTCCGTCATAGAATACTCTGACATGACAGAGTATTTCAACATTGAAAATCCTAATGACGCTGTAAAGCCGTCGAAATACGGTCTTCACAGCAGATATTGGGACATGTACGATGATTCTGGAAATTCGTTCACAAACGACGACGTTCTTTCGTTCTACAATAGGCTATTTGGAGATTCCAAGAAGTTTGTTGAAAACTCTCAGAACGGTTCTGATAGTTCCGACAACCTCTATGAATTTCTTTCCATTCTGTTTGAAGCAGGTGCGACAAGTACGACCAATTCGGACTACTATCTCAGTTCCGACCTTTATGTGGCCAACGGCGGAAGCACTGTTGCGTCATATGAAAAGACCGCTCTTTCCGAAGATGACAAGAAGCGTGTCGCAAAGTATTCAGGAGATATGTATTTTGCCGATGCTCCGTATGTGCAGCACAAGAACATGTTTCATCCTTCATATCAGCTGCATCCTTTCATACAGGCTTTCGAGGAGTACAACGAGGCTTACACTAGCGTGATGAACCTCGTCAACGCATATACTGAGGACATAAACGAATCATACAGCAGACTCGATGATAGGCTCGATTCTCTTGGAAACACAATAAATTTCTGGTACAACTGGAACGAAGATTTTTCAGGTTACTCAACGACATACGAAAAGAGCGGAAGCGATTTCGACATAAAGTCCAGCCAGGAAGGACCATTTAACTTTAAAGCGTTGCAAGAGTTTATACGTCACCAAGGTGAGTACATCAACAACATACTGAACGGAGTGAACGAGTTCTATTATGATTCTTCTACAGGTAAGTCTTTGCTTACTATGGATGAAATCAGAATTGAGGTTGCAAGGCTTCAGAAGTACGCATTGCAGATAAAGCGTCTTTCAGAGAGGGAGATTTACAAGTATGGAAAGGATTACAATGGAAACATCTATATTCTCTACAAGGACAAGGGAAATAGACGCGAGAGAAATGCACTTGGTGATGTGTGGGTAAGACTAAGAAACCATCCAATAGCATTTCCTTTGTTCGACCTTTCGCTGTCTCCAGTAAGGTTCAACGAGACTTCGTGCATCAAGGAAAGCGACAATTCCAAGCTTCTTTCAGTTCTGACTAAGATTCTTTCGTTCTTCAAGAAAAGCTATGGAAAGCATTACACTGATAAAAATGTGCAGGATGGAAGCGTAGTTGCGGATAATCTTGGACTTACAATTGACACGTATTCTGAGACAGTTCCAGTCACTAAGAGCGGAGGAGTGTCATCATATGCGTTCAGTTATTCAGGAGGTCTTGTTCCGATAGACGGAAACTTCAGACCGGTAGACATTTCATATACTTCGTTGCAGAGCTATGTGACAAGGGAGGTTGAGAACGGAAAAATATATGATGTCGGTTCTATAGATTCTCTTTCATCGTTCGGCTCTACCCACTATTTTGTGGACAGCGTTACGAATGCGGTAATAGGAGGAGGAAACGCATCGACATATTCAGTGTCTTCTGAAAACCTGACAGGAGGTATCGACTTCGATTCTAATCCGACAGGAAGGATTCTTGCCACAACTGAAGAGGACTTTTTTGAAGCCGAATACGATAACATCGGAAACATTCTTTCGATAAAACCGAATACAACGGAAGACTACGGACATGACAGCGACATGATTGTTTTCGCTGATTATGAAGACGTAAACGCAAATGATGGAAGGATATACTATTGCATTGATTCGATTTCTGGGAAACGACATCCATGTACTAGAAGGGAGATTCATCTCAATAGGCTTTATTCTATACCATATGCGGCTCTCAGCGGAGAAGTGCTGTCAAACGGAAATGTTGCATTTGGGGGAAGCATGCCGACATCTTCGGAAAGCACATATGGAAATACTCCTTTTTCGAATTACAGCGTAACGACCACCACAGAGCGCACTTCTAGCATACTTGACGGAGGACTTGTCTACAAAGATTTCGGAAAGTTGAAATATGTCGTGACTAGGGGAGGGCTTAAGGTGCCTGTCGATTCCTCGGAAGTCGTTGTAATAGCCGGAAGCAACCCATATCACATATATCGCGGAGAAGATGGACGAATCGAGCTTGAAAAGGCAGAGGTTTCCGAAGGTTACGATACATCCGATTCAATAGAATTTTCCGATTCGATATACAGAAATTCAATAGAAGAACTTGAGACAGTTTCATCGTTCGCATTTTCAGCTTGCGAATTTACTACTTCGTATAAGGACGGCTATTCAGACACGATAGGGCAGTTCTATTTGAGAGGAAGACCGTATCAAAAATATCAACCATTTACCGCTCTTTCCGGTCATCCTTTCAGGGATTCGTCTTTATTGAGTACAGACAGTCCGACAGGAAGTATAACTCTTTATGGAGAAGATGGAAGCAGCGACACATTTTATTATGCGCTGTCGACCCGTCTTAACCACAACTACGAGGAATGCATTGACATAAAGTCAGTTTCCTACAACAGGTATCTCAAGACGGTGAACCTTACTGCCGCAAAGTTGAACGGAAGGTTTGAGCTTACTCCATATAATCCAGTAGAATATCCGATATATCTAGATTTTTCATTGCCTAATTGCGATAATGTTGCGGTATATTCATCATATCTGTCCGAGATTTCTCAGCAGAAGTTCTTTGACATGGGCTTCTCATACAGTCAAAAGCTTTTTTATCTGTCCTATACCGATGGTTCTGACGAGTATCTTGACGGAGGGACGATAGTAGGAACTCTTGACGAAAACTACGATGCGAACTACAACACGTTCCTGTCGTTCCACAGGGATAGCAGTCACAACGTAGAGTTCGTCGACAGCAGAAGTTCGTTCCTTTCAGGCGCGGATGAATCAATGTTCCATATCGGAGATGCTTCTTCGAAGAAGGGAATATTCACAGTTTATGGAAAGTATTCTGCAAAAGATGATGGAAGCTGCTATCTTGAAGTTGCATTGACACTGTTCTCCACAACAGATGTTACAATGAAAAAGTTTGGTGTTGATATACCTAATGGACTGTATGATTTTGCGGCAGATGAAAATTATGACGGCGGAAGCAGATACAGTTTCAATGTTTCATGCACTGAAAGTAGAC
>Ga0247611_10002673_pt1 | contig 28054 bp, 35 predicted proteins | sample 177DNAGHGhighgp2_FD_192422 | JGI IMG/M metagenome (GOLD analysis project Ga0247611, IMG submission 192422) | Sheep rumen microbial communities from Palmerston North, Manawatu-Wanganui, New Zealand - 1770 DNA GHGhigh gp2 | ecosystem: Host-associated > Mammals > Digestive system > Stomach > Rumen... | reverse complement strand
ACTAGGGCTACACTTGGGTATTGTGGATATGCTGACTTGGGTGCTTACCTTGTACAGACTATATGGGAGAAATACTATTGTAGGGGTACAAAGTTGGTAGATTTTTCCAAGGAATCATTCAAGGAATGGTTCATTGGTGAAGTAGGGAAAGCCATTGAAGAAACGAATAGCCGAATCAGCAAGAAGAACAAGAAAAAGAAAGTAGCCGACAAGATAAATGACATTGAAAATGAAATTGACTTGAAGATTATGGACTTGATAGATAGTTGGGCGGACAAGGGAGTGAAGTTACAAAATAGTGATAAGAAGTGGTTGCCAAACAGTGTCAGCAAGGAATATAGGATTAGCAAGAACATAAATGGTTTTTGTAGCTTTCATGGGCCAGAAATGTGGATTAGGAAAAACTTGAATGGTAGTTATAGTGTACAATACTTGCTTACGAATAGTTATAGAAGTGAAAGAAGTAATTGGCGTGATTTCAAGAAGGATTTAACTGCCGAGGAAATGGAATTATACATACAAGGTTATTTCAAGGGTTACTTGGAAATACCTGAAGAAATTAAATTTGAACCTGATGAATCAATCTATAAAGGAGCAAAATAAAAATGGGTGATATTAAGGAAAAGTTGATTAATGCTGTTAATGATGGTGCTTTGGATGCGGAAAGTGTAGTTGAGGCTTTGTTGAACTACATTGATGAAGATACAGTTCAAGACATTGTAGACAAGGAAGATTGGAGAAGTTCACTGGGTGAACTTGATGATAACTCGGAAGAAGATTACTAACAAATGAATATTATGGAAGACTTGGACGAAATAATAGAAACTACGGAAAAGAACCTTCAAGGGTTGAAAGATGCCAAGGAAGTGATAAATAGGGTCTTTTTGGACTCTTTTTATCATAATTGGTCAATAGATGTTGATGTTACAGGGAATGTACAAAAGAAACCAAAGGTATTGTTTAATTGTTACAATAGAAGTGTTAATTGCAGGTTTGTATTTTCCTATTGCTTTGCCAACAAGCAAAACAAGAAGAAATTGAAGTTGGTAGACCATAGTTTCTTTGGTGTGGAATGTTGGAAGTATGAAGAATACAAGGAAATGTTTTCATATACCAGCAATTTGAAGCTTAGGGATGAACTTACTGAAGATATGGTCAAGGTATTGTTGAACAGTTTTGATGATAAGGTAGATTTTTCCTACGCATTGAAACAAGTAAAGGTACAACTGGCCAAGGATAACATAGAAAAACTATTCAAGGATAAAAAATGACACTTAGTTACATTCAGATTGACTATGATATTGTGGATAAGGTACAAGCCTTGTTTGACAAGTATGGAATAAATTTCAATTATAGAAAGAATATAATTGACAAGTTGGTTAAGTATGGAAACAACAATCGCGGGTTGTGTGATGCATTAAGCAACTATGATTGTATTGCAAGTGATAGCAAGATTTATGCAATAACTTTAAATGAATGTAAGAAGTGGAAAAGAAAGTTGAAAAGTGTAGGATTACATTTTTCAAACGAAGATGATACACTTATCTTTTTTAGGGATGGTATGGTTAATTCAATTAATCACATTATATCATTGAAGGATTCATTGTATAACAGTTGTGGTCTTACAACATTATTGGTTCACAAAGCAGTAGATTGTACCTATAATGATAATAATGTGGATTCATTGGAAGAATTGGAAGAAAATTTGGAAAGCATAGACCGAACTATTAATGTCTATGTAAAATTCTTCAAGAGTAATACTTATGATAAGTATTTGAACTTGTTCAAGGAAAGATTGGATAAGTTTGAATCTGAACAGAAGATTTACGATTCTTCATTAAATAAGATAACTAAGGGCTTGGTAAAACTGTTGGATATAGAAAATGAGAAATGAAATTAAGCAATACTTGAAAGACCATATTTACCTATTTCCTTTGCAGATAGGTTCTGAATCCATTGGTAGAGAAAAGATATGGGTAAAGGCTAGATTGTGTGGAAATGTAGCCGTAACATTTAGAAAAAGTAGAAATATTTTTGAAATTATTTGTTATTGTGCTACCGATGCTGGAAATTATTTCTATACTTGTAATAGAGAAAACTTTCACAAGAGATTTGGCAAGTTGATGAAAAAGACACTGAATAAGCATAAACTTAAAATCAATGATAAGCAAAAGAAGCTAAAGACTAGCACTATTGACCAAATCATTGACTTTGCAGGGTTGTTAAGTAATGAACTTGATGCCATTTACAAGAAACATCTTGTGGCTGAGAAGATAAAAACTATTGAAAAGGAGTTTGAATAATGGACTTGAAGTTAAAAGATTTCCGGGATGCCTGTGAAGAGATGGGTTTAAGCCTTGCTCTAAAGTGTGGTGGTCATTACTATTATTCAACAAAAAATTGTAGTCATTGGATTCTTCATTTTGTTGGTGATGAGGAACGGTGTGTATGGTTACAAATAAGTACGGAATGGAAGTATGTAAATGGTGTATTTCTACCTGATATACCTAAAAGGCTTATGGAAAACATAACTAAGGAACAATTAAAGCAAGAAATAAAGGAAATGCTTATTAAACTAAAGAAAGCTATGATTCAAAAGAAGAAAAATGATATTGAACAAGATTTTTGGGAACATACATACACAATAACAGGTACATATTAGTATGAATTTATTAAGATTATTGTTAATATTTAATACAAACCGGCTTTGATTTGGTCGGTTTATCGTTTGTTGAAAATGAATGGAATACATTTAAGTTTACAACAGCACCAGATGTATTGAAAATATCATTAAAAATAGTGGCTGACAAGGCATTTTTAAGGATGGATTACCAAAAGAAACCAACCATATATGAAATGGCTGTAGAAGATATAAATTGCTTTGATTTTAGCAAATTCTGGGATTTGGAGAGAAGATTTAAGAAAGTCCAAGATAAGATAGACGATATAGAAAAAGACTTTGGGTAGCGGTTAGCTACCCTTTTTTAATAAATATGTAAAGAGGAATTTACATGTTTATATCTGAAGCTAAAAAAGTTTTACAAGATAGTGGTTATCAAGTCATTATGGAGAATAATGACGATGAAGATGAATTTATAGGTAAGTTAAGACAAAAGATATTGGACTTTGCTAAGAAAGTATCATTTAAGGTTGATAAAGAATGGCTGGAAACGGTTTTATTTGAAGCCTATGATAAGGGTTGGGATATGGAAACAGCCTTTAAGCAAGTCTGGAAAGCGGTATATACAGACCCTAATGAATCTATATTGACAAATAATGTAGAATCTGGTGATTTTGGTGAATTTCTCGTAGAATATCGTACAAAGGGTTCTTTAAACAAGAAAACTTTGGCTAAGATGAAAGACGAAAAGAAGCCAACAGAAATACCAGACGATGAAAATTATTTTGAACAATCAGAAGCCTATGTTCAAAAGTGGTATAAAGTATTTAATGAAAAATATTTTAATAATGAATTGAAAATGCCACCTTTTAAATGGGGTAAGTCAAAGAGTTTTATAGGTCAATGTTGCTGTAGCTTTAACATTTACACACAAAAGATTGTTTGTGATGTAATCAAATTAAACAAAGACAGATTGACTAATTTTAGAACATTTAGAAATACATTGGTTCACGAAATGGCTCACCAATGGCAACACGAATTAATGCCAGATGAAGAAATAAGATATGCAAATAGTGTTTGTGGTAGGGCAGCAACAAGGGATTGGTGGAAATTTCTTTGCTTAATACAAGATGGCGGACATGCCGATAGATGGCTTAAAAAGGCTACTGAACTAAATGAAAAATTCCCTGAACTAAACATTACTAGATTTAATAATAGTGAAACAATTAATAATATGGATGATGAAGGTAATATCAATAATGAATATGTTGATAAACTAGCACATTCACACTTATTAACAATTGAATCTGCATTTAATAGTAAGAAACATGTAACATTCATTGATGATGAAACTTACAATAAATTATTACAAGATTTGGAAGACGGAAAATATCGTGCTTTATTTTTCTTTGAATATGAATTTGACCTTGAAAAATTAAAAAATTATGGTTTACAGCCTAAAAATGATATAAACCTTGGCTATAAATGGAAATTTTTTAACGAATTGTGTAAAAATGGTGTTGTAAATAAATACCACTATACAAGATTGAAAAAATCATAAATATTATATAAAATTTAACCTATTATGGAGATAATAATATGCTAATTAGTGAAGCAAAGAATTTGTTAAGAATGTCTGGCTATCGTCTTATCAAGGAAACAGTTGATGTTTTTGAAGATGTAGCTGAAGTTTTGGAATCATACGGTTATGAAAAGGATGAAGTCAAGGATATGCTTGACACATTCGCTACCGATGTAGAAGATGGCTACGAAAAGGGTATGACCGCTTCCGAAATTGCAGATATGGTCAGTGGCTTACAAAAGAATGTTGATGAATCCTACATTTACGAAGGTAAGTCAAAGGGTAAGTCAGACAAGTTGGCTCATCGTGAAAAGGCTGCTTACAAGAATAAGAAAAAGTCATACGAAGAAGATGATGGTACCGATGACGATGACGATGATGATTTGGACGAAGCTTTCTTGGAAGAAGGCAAATCCAAGCCAAAGGGTGATAAGTTTGCCCATAAGGAAAAGGTAGCCGGTCGCAAGCCAAAGGGCGGTTGCTGTGGCAAGAAGGGTTGTAAGGATTGTGAAGATGATGATTTGGATGAATCCATTGAAGATGTTCCAGGTCTTACCCGTGAACCCCGTGGTCAAGTTGGTACCGACGATTGGTCTGATTTCAAGGATGATTTCCGTGCCAAGACTCTTCTTTTGAAGAAAGCCCTTACACCAAAGTTCGTATCCGAATTAATCAAGAGAACAAATTTTGAAGTTGATGAAAAGGATATTAAGTCCTATGCCTTTGATGTAATTGAAAATGCTAACTTGGATGCTCAGAATCCAGTAGATGCTCTTCAAAGAAAGCTCCGTAGACACTTTACAGGTATTTAATTATGTTGTTCAAAGAAGCAAAAGAAATACTTAATAAAAGTGGGTATAAGTTGGTTGAGTCCGAATTTCGTGACCCATCCACTTTTGCTTCCTTTTACTATCCACCTGAAGGACCAGACACAGAAGATAATGAAGAAAGGGCAGAAAGAGAAGCTTCAAAAGAATTAAAATACATTGAAGATAAATTCAAGCAAGCCCTAGATGAAAAATTTCCTGGTGCCTATGTTTCCGCTGAAGGTCCAGAATCAAATGATGATGGTGATTATTATAAAACTCGTGATGAATGGTCTTATACAGAAACATTCAAATGTAAATTACTTTTCCAAGTACCAATAAAGTATTTGAACTTGACCGAAGAAGGTGCAGAAAATGATGATGAATTGGATTCGGCCTTAACTAAGTTCTATGAAAGTATAAGTTCATTGAATGATTCCGAAATTGAATTTGATGAAACCGATTATACAGAATTAGATACAAATGATAAAAACTACTATGGTAACATTTGTGTGGAAGGTACATACAAATTTAGCGAAGGTGATTCAAGATATTAATTCACATATAACATAAAATTATTAAAAGACCACCGAAAGTGGTCTTTTTCTATAAATATAGTATTATGAAAATTGATTTATCATTATTTAACGATGAAGTACAAATTGGTGTAGATTTATGCCGTGAAATTGAAACATTCGGTTATGAAGCCTACATTGTTGGCGGTTGTGTTCGTGATATTGTAAGATGGTATAAGAGTGGTCAAAAGGGCGACCCTAACATTCACGATGTAGATATTGCTACAAATATGCCAATTGATGAATTGTATGATAATTTCAAGTGTACATCAAACAATGGTGAAGCACACGGTACGATTCTCGTTAAATGGAAGAAAGAAGTATTTGAAGTAACCCAATTTAGAACAGACGGTGATTATAGTGATGGTAGACACCCTGATTCTGTCAAGTTTACAAAGTCATTCAAAGACGATGTAGCCCGTAGAGATTTCACTATCAATGCTATGGGTATTGATTGTAATGGAAACTTGATAGATTACTACAATGGTGAGGGTGATTTGGATAACAATATCCTAAGAACCGTTGGTGATTCAAACCAAAGATTCAGTGAAGATGCTTTAAGAATCATTAGGGCTATGAGATTCGCTGCAAGATTTGGAATGAAGATAGATGATGATACATTTGAAGGCATAAAGAACATCAAGGGAAACTTGGATAAGATAGCCAAAGAAAGAATTGGTGCTGAATTGACAAAGACTGCAGAATATGGCAAGAAACCATTTGCCGATGTTATAGGATTGTTGGTGAAGTCTGGTGCCAATGAAGTAATTGACCCAAATGTATTAGTAAATTGGAAGTCAGCAAAGGATTTAACTAGGAAATATGCTAGAATGGATGATACCGACAATAATTACAAGGTATTATTCGCTTTAATGTTCTACGATTGTGATAATTTACCTGAATGTATCAAGTTGTTTAGATTAGAAAATGATTTATTAAAATCATTACAATTCATTTATTCTAATCTTAATTTCTCGAATAATTTGTATGGTGATTTGAACAAAACTTTGACAATTTTTACAAACAAAGACTTTGAAATATTGAATGAAGTCAGTTTGGTTATAAATGGTGATTCTATTTCTAACAAAGAAAGACAAGTTTTATCAGATATGGCAAAGAATGTATTACCTGACAATAAGAAGTTAAGTAATGCCCTTATTGAATATGGTGTACAAGGTCAGCAATTTGGTAAAATATTGGGTGAACTTAGAAATTGGTATTATGGTTCATACTTGTATAAACACATAAAGCCAAGTCAGGAGGAAATAGAAGAGTATATTGATAAATTAGTGAGGTGATAATGTTTTTTAAGAACGAAAAATTAAGGGGTGCTGGCGAACAAGTAGCTATGACACCCGAAGAAAAGTTGGAATATAGAAAGTGTAAGAATGATGTATTCTACTTTGCGAAGTATTTTACAATCATTGGTCCAGAAGGCGAAGAAAAGATGAAACTTAGACCTTATCAAGAGAAGATTATGCAAGTAATGTGTGCTAAAATTCCTGATAAGAACAATAGAATTATTATGATGGGTAGACAGACCCGGAAAAACAACTTTGGCAACTCTTTATATCCTATGGTATGGATTGTTCCATAAGGCTAAGACTATTGCAGTCCTAGCTAACAAGGCTTCACAAGCCGCTGAAATTTTGTTAAGAATCAAGAACGCATACACCGAATTGCCAATGTGGTTACAACAAGGGTTGGTAAAGTGGAACAATGGTGAAATATCAATGGAAAACAAGACCAAGATATTCTGTGGTGCTAGTTCAAGTTCATCAGTTCGTGGTAAATCCATTGACTTATTGCTTGTGGACGAATTTGCGTTCATTGATGATAACCTAGCAACCAACTTTATGCAGTCAGTGTTCCCAACCCAAGCTGCTAAAAAGGATGCTATGATGATTTTGATTTCAACTCCAAAGGGTATGAATCACTTTTATGCTATTTGGCAAAAGGCTAGAGCTGGTAAGAACTCATTTATACCTTGTAAGATACAATGGTATGAAGTTGAAGGCCGTGACCAAGCCTGGCTTGATAAACAAATTCGTGATAATGGTCAACAATTCGTAGAACAAGAATACTGTTGCCTTTGTGGTGATGAAAAAGTAACTGTACAAGATGATTATGGTAAGATTCGCACAATTACTTTGGAAGAACTCTACAATTATGAACACGAATTTAGCAATCTATAAATATATTAGGTAAAAACAATGGCAGATACAGATAATAACATACAAAATAATCCACCGATTGACCCTAATAAGCCAAATAAGGTTTATCCTTGGAAAAGACACGATTATATGGTTCCTGACCATCGTGCTAAACATATTCCACAAGATAACTATTGTGGAATCCAAGACCGTTTTATGATGGAACACCAAATCCAAAACTTGACACAATTAAAAACTTATATTAAAGGACAACTTGGTTCTCCGGTTATCTGTGTTGAAATTTCCGATATGCAACTTGAAGATATTATTCGTGATACCGTTCAATATATTTGGAGATATTACTATAAAGAAGGTTCATATCGTGATTATTTGTGTTTGGAATTGATTCCAGGCAAGACACACTATAAAATTTGTCAAGAATTGGAATCAGTAGTTGATTTCCAAACCGCAAGTTGGTTGGGTAACATCAATGAATTGTTCACCGTTCCACACAATGTATTGTACGATTCAATGATGAGCTTGAATAACTTTTCCTACAATGGTATTTGCTATGGTGATTCAAGCTATGGTGATGTTATGGGTAACTTTAACGCTCAACTTGTTTGGCTTGAACAAGTTAAGTTTGATTTGGGTGAAGCCTATCAAGTAAGTTACAATCAAAAAGAAAAAGAATTGTCAGTCTGGCCATCACCTAGAAGAAAAGTACACGGATTAATGGAAGTTGTAAAAAGACAAAAGTCATGCCACATCTTCAATGACTATTGGTTTAAGGAATTGGTAGTTTGTAAGGCTGGAATGATTTGGACTAATGCCCTTCGTAAATATTCTTTAACAATTGCTGGTGGTGGTACATTAAATGCAGACTCATTGTATAGTTCTTTCAAGGAAAGATATGATGCAGCCATAGAAAGAATTGATAAGGAATCACCAAACGGACATTGTATTTTCGTAGGTTAATATATGAACTTAATTGAAGCCGAACATATACTTAATCAAAATGGTTTCTTAATGGAATCATCCATAAAGGGTGATTTCGCTAAGAATGAAACTGGTGGTAATAAGTTTTATGATTTGCCAAACGATTATACAAGGGATGATGCCATAAGATATTTCTTGTCAGCCATTTATGGTGAAGAAATGATGAATGCTGATGATGAAAAAGTACAAGTTTACCTTGAAAATTACCTAAAAAAGCCTAGATTAAAGCAATTTGAAAGGACTTATGCCCAATTTGAGAAGTATAAGAATGGAACTCCTATTAAACTTTATCGTGGTTTAATCTTAGATGAAGGTGAAAAGCCAAACTTAAACGAAACTGGTGTATGTTGGAGTTTTAGTCAAGATAGGGCTAAAAGATGGGCTGAAGATATATTTGACGGTATGGTAAACAAACATATAGCTTATGGTAAAACAAAATTTTTACTTTCTTGCACAACATCGTTAGAAAATACTAAATTACCTTTTAGCATTTGGCTTGCTGGCTATAATGATGGTAATGAATGGGAAGTAAGATTAGAAGATGAAACCAAGGTGAAGATTTTATCTTGTAAAGAAATATAAATACAAATGTTCATTTTAAGAGGTGAAGTGATATGAAGTATGAAAAGTTAATTAGAATGGTCGCAAAGAAGACTGTCTGGCCAGAAAATAAGGAACAAGAATTTGAGGCTTACGATACAAAGGAAGCCGATGAAGCATTTGAAGAAATTATGGCTTGGTACAAGGATGCTGAAACAAAAGCAAAAGCCCTTGACAATGAATTGTTTGAAACCAAGGCAGAATTGAATGCAGAAAGAATTACATCAACCAAGACTATTGATGATTTGAAAGCAAAGAACAAGGAATTGGAAGATAGTAACACATCTTACTACTACAAGACCGAAAATTTGACAAGTGAAGTCAATAGACTTAAAACTGACTACGAAAATGCTAAGAATCAATTGTTGGTTGCCAATAGCAATTTCGCAAATTTGACAGATAAACTTAACACGTCCTATGAATTGGGACAAAAGCAGGACAATAAGATTGAAATGCTAACAAATTCATTAGAAGAAGCTGAAAACAAGTTGGCAGAAAAAGACACAGAACTTTATACAAAAAACAAGGAACTTGAATTGTTGAAAGATAAATATAATACATTGACAAGAACACTTAATCAAATCAATGAACTAGCAAATTTCTACAATCAATGGAAAAAGAGTAATAGCTAATGAAAAATATTTCTTACAGAACAAATTACCTTAAAGAAGAAAACCTAGACGGATTCAATGAATACGATTTAGGTAGTATGGAATTTGGAAACTTTGATTTTGGTTCCGTACAATATTATATGGTAAAGGATGTTGATGTAGGAAGACCCGATATTCTCTCACAAAGATTTTATGGAACTACAAACTTTTGGTGGTTTGTATGTTGGTTTAATGGAATATCAGATGTTTGGAATGACCTCCGTGCAGGAATGGTTATAAAATATCCGGCATTTGAAAAAGTGCGTGAAGCAATTAAGCTATATAGCAAAGAAGGTAAATAAAGTTTGTAGCTCAACATAAAATTTTAAGACCACTTTCACAAGTGGTCTTTTTCTATATTTGATTTTGAACATTATACATAGGTTATTATGGTAAAAGTAAAAATAACAAAAAATAAAGCAAGAATCATAGATGATGCTGAATCAACTCCAGGACAATCAAGACAATTTGATTTGTTTGAATTTCAAGTTATGCCTATTTTCAAGGAAAAGAACCTTGATTTGTGGAGAACCAATTTCAATAAATTGGATTCAGATTTCTATGTAGCTAGTACAAATGTAACAAATGACGAAACAATAATAATATTCAAAATGAATGGAGAAAATTAATGGCTGAACATAATTATGGTGCAGATAGTATTGAATTTCTAAAGGGTTTGGAAACGGTTAGAACTCGCCCTACAATGTATATTGGTGCGGTTAGTGGTAAACCTTCCGATGGTTTGTATAGATTATTTCGTGAAGCCCTTGACAATGCTATTGACGAATATCTAGCAGGTTATAACAAGAATATTTGGGTATTTTACAATACAAAGACAAAGCAAACAACCGTTGTTGATAATGGTAGAGGTATTCCAGTAGGTTGGAATGAAAAAGCCCAAATGAACTCATTAACATTGGTGTTCACCCAATTGCACGCTGGTGGTAAGTTCAACCACGAAGCCTATAAAACATCTTCAGGTTTGAATGGTATTGGTCAAAAGGCTATTGCTGCTCTTTCTAACCATTTACAAGTTTGGTCTAACAATAGTAGTGATAATTGGTTTTACACACAAACTTTTGAAAAGGGAAATATCAAGAGTGATGTAACTCGTTGTAGATTGCCAGAAGAATATAAGAACCTTATCAAGAAAAAGGGAACTATTGTTCAATGGACTCCTGACGAAACAATCTTTACAGATTCTACTGACCTTGATTTGCCTAGATTGAAGAAAGAATTAGGTGATATACAATACCTTTGTCCAGGTCTTCATATTCATTTGTTGATTGATGATAATGAAGAAATTGAATATTATTCTGAAAAGGGTTTGACAGAACTTGTTTCACAAAACGAAAATGATACCGTCTTTACTTATCAAGATGATTTTACTGATGTTGCAGTAAATTTCACAAAGCAAGATGGTAATACATTTAAGTCATTCGTAAATGTTTGCTACACTAATCTTGGTGGTACACACTTGAATGGCTTGAAGAAAACAATTTGTAATGTTGTAAAGGATAATTCTAAAAAGAAGATTCTTAACGATGATATTTTGGAAGGTGTGATTGGTGCTATCCACCATAAAATGTCCGACCCACAATATCAAGGACAAACTAAGAATGAATTGACCAATACACCAGTAGAAAAGGAAATTATTGAGAAACTTACTCAACCTTTGGAAAAGTTCTTTAGAAAGAACAAAGACCTTTTGAATCGCATTGTAGAATATGCAGAAAAGATGTATGAACAAAAGGAAAAGATGAAAGCTTCTAAGGACTTGTTAAAGGGTTTGAAAACACTTAATGCAGGTTCACGATACATTAGTGATAAATTCTTGGATGCTGATAGAAGAAAGTACAAGAATCCTAAAGATTTGGAAATGTTCATTGTGGAAGGTGATTCTGCAGGTGGTCACTTTAAAAATGCTAGAGAAGGCTTCCAAGGTGAATTAAAGCTAAAGGGTAAGATTATCAATGCTGCCAAGGCTTCGCCAGAAGAATTGTTTGGTAAGCCACAAAAGAAGGGTGAAACCAAATGTGACGGTAACCGAGAAATTAAGGACTTGGTAGCTTCACTTGGTTGTGGTATTCAAAGTGATTATGATGAATCTAAATTAAGATTTGGTAAGGTAATCCTTTTGACAGATGCCGATACCGATGGTGGTCACATTTCTAATTTGTGTACAGCATTCTTTGTAAACTATATGCCTGACCTAATCAAGAATGGTCATTTGTATATAATTGATGCTCCTTTGTTCGTAGCCAATGGTTCAAAGACAAAAGCCTATGGTATGACACGAAAAGAAGTAGAAAACAAGATGAAAGCACAAAAATGTTCGGACTATACAATCACTCGTCTTAAAGGTTGGGGTGAATGTACACCAGAACAATTAAGTGAAATTTGTCTTAATCCAAAGACAAGAAAGTTGATTCAAGTAAAGTGGACTGATGCTACCGAAAAAGCCTGTGAAGATACTATGGGTGAAGGTACTGCATTTAGAAAAGAATTACTTGGTATTGACAAGTAAGTTTCATTGAAAACTTTATTTTAGAATCTATGGTTGAAATATACCATAGATTTTTTATATTTTGGCTATGGTAATGTTTGACTTAGAAATTAAAAAATTTGAAAATTATTTAGACCACAAGATGAAGATTGAAAAAGATGTATTCTTGAAGATACGTTACTTGAACAATGAAGATAAGACTTTACAAATGCAAGTTCGTACTGGTCAAGGATATGAACTAGAAGATTGTTCATTGTTTTATTTGGTATTTTACGAAGTGCGATATTCGGAAAACGATATACCCATAATCTTCAATTCTTGTCCTCAATCTGCCGTGTTTAAAAAAGTTTACAATGAAAAAAATGTTTTGAATGAAAATCAAATTATTATTGAAGGTGATGAAATTATATCAGATTTCATTTCTTTTATGAACTTAAAGGGTGATAAATCATTAAGATTAAAAAAATTAAAAGAATTTATCCGAAAACACGAATTGGAAGAAGATTTTTCGTAAATAATTGTTTACATTTAAACATTTGACAACTTAAACATATTTTACTATATTAAGATTAAACTTTTAAACAATGAGGTAAAATATGAAATTTCGTCCAGCAACATCTTTGATTTCTCTTGAAGAAGCCATGAAGCAGGTTGAAGAATTTAATACAATGAAGGAATTGAAGAAATTTATCAAGGAAAATTACCTTGGTATGTTTGATGTAAACACATTAAAGTGTGTAAGTAGGGGTGAAGATAAGCGAATTGGCTGGAAGGAAACATACTTGATTACAGCCGACATCAAGACGGAAAGGGAATTTTACCCCGATAGTGCAATTCTTTTTTCTGATGGTGATATTTTCAAGCTACCCGATGAATAATGACATTAGAAGATTTTAATAACATAGTAGATAGCTACGGCTTATATAAGATGAAATATAATCCTGTATCTGGTTTCTTTGACAAGGCTTCTTGGGGTTTACCCGTAGTAACATTTTACGAAGAAACTGGAAAACTGAAGATTTATATTGACTTGAACGAAGATGGAAAGATTAGTTATAGTGAAAGACATGTTATTGTAAGCGAAGTAAGCACGGCTAACTACTTTTTGAAACGATTATTCAAACAAAGAAAGAAAATCCTAGTGGATATGAAGTTAAAGGAAATTAATCGTGATTTTGCCTAATGATGTTATTCGGGAATTGTTGAAGTATACAGCATTCTTTCAAGAATCGTTTGTACAAATTGGTGGTAAGTATAGACGGAGTTGGAGATACAAAGATGATGAACCATCATTCTTAGCTGGCAAGGTAGTGTTCGTAATTGAACCACAATATGACAACACATTACCCGAATGTAGGTTATTTGATTACTCCTCTATCCTAACCGCAAAGATTACAGATGAAAATTATTTGGACTTTGTAAATTCATTAGACTTGTCATTTAAGGACATTAAGGATTTGAAGAAAAGTGAAATGATACAAATTCTGGCAAACAATGCTATGGCGGCAAATAAAGCACCAAAGTTAGAAATGCTTGTGAACAAGCGAAAAGATATTGACACAATGTTTTAGATTAAATTAAAATAAAAATTGTAAACTCTGCTTAACAAAGCGGAGTTTTTTTATATTTGTAAAAACAAATATACATAGGTTATTATGAAGAAAAAGAATAATACAGAATTAAAAGATTTTTTTGAAGACGAAAACAAAACCCTTAATGCCGAAACAATGTTCCATAAGAATATGAAAGTATATGGACTTGATGTTTTGGAAGATAGAGCCTTGGCAGATTATCGTGATGGTCTAAAGCCAGCCCAAAGACGATTGATGTGGACAGCTAAAGAATTGAAGGCAACTTGGGATAACAAGACCGTCAAATCCGCAAGAATTACCGGTGATTGTATGGGTAAGTATCACCCACACTCATCTTCCTATGGCTCTTTGGGTACATTGGTTGATTGTGAATATCCTATGATTTATGGTCAAGGTAACTGGGGTTCATTGACCGATGGTGCCGCTGCAGAAAGATATACCGAAGCAAAGATTTCACAACTTGGAATGAAGATGTTGGAATGTATGGATGTTGCCGACTATGTTCCAAACTACACTGGTGAATTTAAAGAACCAATCGTATTGACTACAAGAGTTCCAAATTTCTTTATCAATGAATGTGCCGGTATTGCTGTTGGTTTGAGTTGTAACATTCCTGCACACAACTTAAAAGAAGTTGTTGATGCTATGAAAGTTGTTGTAAAGAAAGGTGAAGCAACCAAACTAAAAGACATTATGAAATTTCTTAAAGGACCAGATTACAAGTATGGTGGTAAGATAATTTCTACACAACAGGAAATAGAAAGCCTTTACAAGAATGGCGAAGGTGCTATCAAGTACGAATGTGATTACACCTTGACAAGAGAAAAGAAGAATATGCTTTTGACCGTTACCGGCTTTTGTCCAGGCTTTTCTCCAGAATCATTCATTAACAAGATGATTTCCTTGATTGATGATAAAGTAGTAATTTATGTAAACGATTCTTCAACAAAGGATGAACCTTGTAAGTTGGAAGTTCTTTTGTCAAATGAAGATGATTTTGAAAAGAAGATACACAAGCACTTGATTAAGTCTGTCAGCTATCGTTACTATGCTATTGAAAGGGAAAAGTCTAACGATGTTGAAAAGGATGTTGATACTAAGGTAATTATGCCCAATATGGTTGAATTAATGAATATGTGGGTAAACTGGCGTAAAGATGTTGAAACCAAGATGTGTGAAGTTGAAAAGAAACTTACAGAAGAAAGAAAGCAAAAGTTGGATTGGAGATTGCTTGCTTCACAAAATCTTAAAGTGGTAGTCAAGGGCTTGGAAGATAAAGACCCAATCAAGTATATTGCTGAAAATATGCCAGGCTTGAAAGGAAAAACTTTTGCTAACGAAGCTGCCAAGTACATTTGCGACCAGCGTGTAATTAGCTTACAAAAGGTTGACCAAGACAAGATTAAGAATGAAATTCAAGACAATGTAAAACACATTAAGGAACTTGAACACGATATTGCTAACATTGATGATGTTGTGATTCGTGAATTGGATAAACTAAAACCATTCTATCGTGACCGTAAATTGAAGGTTTAATATGGATTTTGATTTCGGTGATATTCCACAATGGGCTATTAAAATGCCCACTTGTGGTACGATTCATAAGGACAACATAATTCTATGTTGTGTTTGTGAATCTGATTTGTTTATGCCATTCTACATTAGAAGTCTTTACAAGAAACTAAAGCCACAAGATTTCACTTTGATTCTTTGGGACAATTCTGGCTGGACTCCAATGAATGTTGAAGTGTTTAGCAACTATGGCTATGACAATATTTTATATTTCAATAACATAAAGAACTGGTCAAACAACAATACAAGAAATATCCTTGATTTCAAATGGATAGATGAACAAACTACCATTGGAAGTGCTTCACACTCTTACACGATTCAATATGTTATTGACTTGCTAATCAAGAATGGTAGAAGTAACTTGATTTTGACAGATAGTGATGTAATCTTTAGAAAGAATCCACTTGAAATGATTGATGGGAAATACATTACCATTGGTTGTTTTGAAAGTGCTAGAAATAGAATACATCCTTGCTGTCAATACATAAATTTGAACAAAGTAAAGGAATATGGCTTAAAATTCTTTGATGAAAAGCGAATTTATGGCTTAAATGGCAATAATAATTGGACTTTATTTGATACAGGCTATTCATTCTTTATGGATTGCTTGAATCACAAAGATGAAACCTTGGTATTGAATGAACTTTATGTAGACCATTTTGGCTGTGGAACTTATGCTTATAATTCCGAAGAACCACAATTCAATACAAAAGACCCAAAGGACAAACCACAAAATTCTTGGAATATGATTTGGAATTGGGTAACAGAAAACAGACAATTTTGGATGTAATATGTTAAAGAATCACGCAGACAATTTTGTAAACAAATTAGAAACATTTAATTCTATTGAGGGTTGGTGTAATAAAGAACAATTCTTTACCCTAGAATACATATTGTCATTTCTTGACAACATCAAGGGTGATATTATAGAATTGGGTGTATTCACCGGTAAAAGTGCTGGTATTTTCAATAACTATGTTGGTGAAGGCGAAACACTTAAATTGGTTGATATGAATATGCAGTATGATACAATCAACCAAAACATAAAGAAATTGTCTGACAATACACCAATGGTTGAATGGCACAATGAAATGACTTGGTGTATCAATTCATTCCCACAAGGTCAAGCAAAGTTTATTCATATTGATGCTGGACATTCCTATGATAATTGTTGGAATGACTTGAATATGAGTTTGCCATTATTGAATGACAATGGAATTATTGCGGTAGATGATTTCTTTATGGATATTTACCCACAAGTCACAGAGGCTACCTACAACTTTGTAGGTGACCCGAACCACGATGTAAAATTATTTTTATATTCTGGACACAAGGCTTACATTTGTAAAAGCAGGAACTATGAAAATGTGGTAAGGTATGTGATTGACAATTTCAAGGAATATGTGGATTTGACAAAGCAGCCTTACTACTTGAATAAGTCAAGTACATTTTTGGATTCTAGGACAATGAGTATTGTTCCAATCGGTGATAATAAGAACATTCATTATTACCGTGGGTTAGATGAAGATAATTCCATTTTCCCAAATGATTTCATAAATATAATATGAGTAATTGGTCACAAAATAAACAAAGTTCTACAGCAAATCCAATATATGACCCATCAAAGCACAATTTCCATAAGGGTGTTATAGATGGTGCCGCTAACGAAGGTTATCCTAAAAATTATTTCTTTGCCGATTCACTAAGAGGATTAGTGGTCGGTTTTGGTAATTTCTTCAATGACCTTTATGTAGTTCGTTATGATGAAAATGGTGAACCTATAAAGAAGATTCAAGTTCCCGTCAAATACGGACCCAGAATGAAGTCCCACGATTTCCGCGTAGAACAAGAAAGTGGCAAGAAATATTATATCCAATTACCAAACATAGCCTATCGTGTAGATAGTGTAGATTTTGCTAGTGATAGATATGCCGGCGGTGGTGAGAATCGTGCTTTCTATTCAAACTACTTTGAAGCCAATGGCATTGACTACATAATGTTCAATAAGTTCTGGTCTGATGTTCAACCAGTTCCACAAAATGTAACTATCACTATGGAAGCAAAGACCGAGCACATTTCAGATGCCAATCAAATAATGGAACAAATTAGAACAAGATTTGCCCCTGATGCTTGGATTAACCTTAAAGAATTTTGGTTCATCAATAAAAGAAGAGCCATTAAGATGTTGTGCGAAGGTTCAAATATTGAAATGACCCAGGATTTTGGTGAAGAAGATAAACGAGAAATTACCGTTTCTTTCACCTTTAAATTGGAAGCATTTTTCTACAAGCCAATTAAGGATGCCCACGTCATTGACCAAATTATAACCCATTGTGGTGTTCCAGATGGTTATGAAACCTATAATCAAACTATTATGGGTAATTATAGCAAGATTAACCCATTTACTGATAGATACGATTTATCATACGAATTTGGAACAAAAATAGGTAGAATTTCCGCCATTAAGGAAGGCTACCCAACTACCACTTTCAACAGTGCCACACACAATATTGTGGAAGAATGGCAATATGAAGAGCAATACGATATTACAAACTATCCTGAAGGAAGTAAACAAATTTTAACAATTTCTTCTATTGCAGACCCAAATAGTGCTACTTGGAATGGCATTGACCGTATTTTAACAGAAAGTGCCTCTCTAGCCAATGTAGCTAATTGGTATAGTGATAAGACCTTGGAACATAAATATTGGTCTGTAACCGCCAATACGGGGCTTGTAACCGATAATATAACCATAGACACAACAAATCTTAACAATTATGATGAAAAGTCTAAGACAATACCTACATCAGCCCAAGAAATAATTTGGGAGTTTACTTATGATAAGGGCTATATTGTAAAGCCCCCTAAAGTAGATAAGAATGGTATTCAAATTCCTGGTGATGAAAACAAGGGTGTTTATGGTGGTGTAATAGTCAAAAAGTACAAGAATTTGTTCGGATTCGGCAATTTCAATGATGATATTGGTCATACACTAGGAACTAAGGAAACAAATATAGGTGGTGTATATAATCCTGCCGCACCTTATGTTACAAGTTCAAAAGTAACAAATAATGTGTAAAAATTATAAATATAGATAGAAAAGTAATTTGGAGTTTGAATATGGAAAATAAATTTATTTCAAAGATACTTCCAATCTTTATCAATTCAGGTTTTGGGGTTGAGAAATTTGATGATACAACTTATGACATCATAGACCGCTCCATCATTGGTAAGGCTAAGATTGGTTCTATAAAGGTTTTAGATAGTGGTGATTTGTCAGTCAAGATTGGTGGCGAAGCTAAGAAACATTCTAAGTTTACCACCCTTATGAAGAATACATCTTTCAAGGCTAAACCAATTAACAATGCTGCCACCGTTGGTAAGATTGTTAAGAATATGCTTTCTGAATACAAAAAGGCTAAAAAGGTAATTTATCAAGAATCCTACAATGAACTTTCTAAGGTAGGTTGTGATATTACTAGGGCTATGCTTGAAAGGGCAGTAGATGATTACATCTATCGTTTGAAATTGAACGAAAATGAAATCAATAGAGCCGACCTCTTAACTTTTGTTTCTGACAAGCTAATGCTTACAGAAGATGAATGTGAAGCCAAGTTTGGTGAAATTTTGGATGTTTGCCTTAACTACGATGAAGCCGTTTATAACAACCTTATGAACGAAGCATTTAAGGAATCAGAATTAAAAAATGACTTCCGTAAGTTCTTGAAAGAAAGCACCAAGAAAGAAGATTTAGCCCGTGAAATTAAGGAAGACAGGGTTTTAAGAAGACTCCGCGAAACCGATGCTTATAAGAACTTAGATGAAGAAGGCAAATATAGAAAGTTACAAAAATATGTTCTAGGGACACACGGTGGTAAATTCTCTAATACTGACGATGTTATAGAAATATGCCAACAAATTGCTTCCGAAGATGAAGAAATTTTCTAAACATAAATAAAATAAAATGGAGATTTTATATGGATTTTAAAGAATATTATCACAATCGTTTGAATGAAGATGGTACAATAAATGAACCATTGGATGCTGATGCCCCAGTTCAAGAAGCACCTAAAGCCCAACCAGCCCAAACTACAGGTGGTGCTGGTATTCTAGCTCCTTATGTTGGTAACACAACCTTGAAGCTTGGTCTTAGAAAGTTGGGTGAAGATATTGGTATGGCTATCGTAGAATATGCTACAAAGCAAGCTGTTCAACCAACAGACTTCAAGTCCGAAGATGATTACATCAAGTACACTCAGGATATTCGTAAGGCTATCGCTGAAAAGTCTAATGTTGCTGTAAGAGATATGTTGTCTAACATTGGTCTTTACATTGACAACGCAATTCACAATAGTTGCCCAAATAAGTAATAGGTGATTAATTGGAGATTTGTAAATATGAAAATGAATTTTGAAACTGCCAAGAAAATACTTAAAGAAAATCATTATATCGTTGAAAGTGAAGAATCAATATCTTCAAAAATTTGGGGATTGTGCGAAAATGGTATCATTTCCTGGGAAGATGTAGCTCAAGCAGCCCTTAAATATATGGATGAAGATTCTATTAAAGATATGAATAATATCTATGAATGGGTTACTGATGAAGATGAAACTGAAGATGAAGATTAAGATTCTTTTGATTAAATAACAAAATAAACATATTTAATAAAGGTTCTCCTATTAAATGAGAACCTTTTATTGTGTGTAGAGCTTATAAATATAGTATGAAAATAGACACAATTTATTTGGATATGGACGGTGTAATAGTGGACTTTTTGTCCGGTTGCAAGTCTATAAATGCTTGGGATGGTGGCTATAAAGTAGACTGGCCCAAAATACACGCTGCTGGACCAGAATTTTGGGCAGATTTACCTTGGACTAAAGAAGGTGAAAAGTTCTATTATTGGTTGGAAAAGTTTTGTGATGAACAAGGTATAGAATTGTGTATCTTGTCACAAGTCGGTTACCAAGATGGTGTAACTGGCAAATTGGAATGGTTAAGAAATAATTGCCGTGTTCCAAACAAAAACATTTACATCGTAGCCAAAGGTAAGGACAAGGCTAAGTTTGCCAATGACACAAGCCTATTGATAGATGATTTTGGTAAAAATATTGAATCATTTATTATGGCTGGTGGTAAGGCAATCAAGTATAAGTCAGCCGGTCAAGCAAAAGATGATTTATTAGGTTTGTAAGAGGGTAACAATGGCTACAAAAAAAGAATATGTAAGTGCACACTTAGATGAGAACTACCATGTCTTTAACAATGGAACTACGGGTAAGTTATGTGTTACCCCTTGGAATCGTAGCACCGTTGCTGATGGTTATTGGCAAAATGTTAATACGATTAAGCCATTGATAAATCGTGATATTTACTTGGCAGAATGTCTTGATGAAATTGCTAGTAAATATACCGTCTATACACCAGGTGAAGGTATTATAATTACACCTAACCCTGCAAGTGAAGATAACTACATTATTTCTGTTGATAGTGAATACACTACTAATATGCCGACTTATGACTTTGACACAAAAACAATGAATGTTGTTACCGATGAACACAATAAGACGGTTAGTGTTAAACTTGCAGCCGACGAATACCAAGCCTTGACTGCAGATGAAAATGGTATATATGCTAACATTGATTATATGCTAAGTAGTACATCGGCGTTATCAAGCGAAAGTGTTTATAGTGCTACTTATACATCAGGTTTTACATATACCTATTTGACAGGACAATTAAATGTTGAATATGTTTCAGCAATACCTGCAGATATAATAGATGGAAAAATTTATGTTATAGGTTAAGATGAAGTTAGAAACTTATTATCATTTGTATGAAACAGCCCATTCTGGTTTATTAGATGAACCAGTAAATTTAGTTCCTGAATCTTGGAATAGATTTACCGTCACGGATGGTAGTTGGATGACTAGTGCTACATTGGATGCACTATGTTATCGTGATTTGTTTCTAGCACAACAAATTCAAATAGTTGATAAAGATAAAAGTGAACATTATAAAGCCGGTGATTGGATAACCATTAATAGTGCCACATACACTATAAGTTTTACCCCAACAGAATATAATTATTATTTTACAGATGGTTTGAATTGTAATGAAGATTACAATTATGTTACTATTCCTATACCAACTACATTTAATACAACAGATGGTAGACCTGATGAGTACAAAGTAAATAAAATTGAAATCAAAGATGATGGTTTGTATTATGGTTTTACACCACTACAAAGCCACATTGTACCACCGGTTGAAACAATAGTTCACTATGTACCAAGTAATAGTGCTGGAATTGTAAACAAGGCTGGTGTAGTAACATCATTTCCTAATGATGCTAATGTTGTTATAGTTAGTGCTTCAACCATAGAAACATTTGATGAATATTACGAATATCATAGAAATGTAGGTAAGATAGATTCTTGGACAGCTAGTATTGGTGATTATGTAGATAATGGTAGATTGACAAGTAGCTACGATGTTACAAGTAAAAATGATGATAGTCATACCAATACATCTTCTAATATATTTAATCCAAATGATAGAACACAATTTAATGGTGTAACCGGTTATAGTCCATCATTGGCAGGTGGTTTGAATTATATTTGTGGTGATGTAGATATGGTTCCGTCTGGTGTTTTGTTCATTTACGAATAGGTGATTTTATGAAATATTATTTGAAAGATAAAAATGGAATAGTTCATACTGAAAGTAATGAACATAAATTTAAATTGGCTTTAAAATATAAACATAAGAAAAATGAACAAGAAAATTTTGCTCAATATGGATTGGGTGGAAAAGTAGGTGGTTTGCAATACCCAGCTGATAACCAATATGGTTCTATTACGATGGGTACTTGGAATATTGGTTATCCTGAAATACATAGAAAATATGTTAATAATACGGAATCTTATTGGGCACAAGTTTCTAATAGTAATATAATTTGTTATGAGGATATTTTAATTGGAAATACAAATTTAATATCAAATAGAGATATATCAAATGATATAATCATAAAATATAATACTAATTTCAATAAAATTGCTACTTACGATGAAATGATAAACGATTATAATTTTGGTTTAAATAATAAAGTATTAACTTATAATTATTTAAGAAATATAGACCCAAAAACACAAAATACATTTAATTTAATAAATTATAAACCAGGTGGTTTATTAAATGATACATTAGCTAATTGTTGGCAAGTGGCTGATAAAATAACACATAATACAACAAATTTAAGCAACAAATATTATACAGAAAACACGGTATCATTTACTGGTGGTGCTGGCACACACAAAATGGATTATTTTACGATTGATGTTACAAATGATTGGAATACTTACAGTAAGATAAGATTAAGAGTAAAGTTGCTTGTTAATATACAAACCAATCATAGTGCAGTAATTGATGTTAATGAAATGTTTGGTGATATAAAAAACCATACTAATATTAATGAATATAAATCTAAACCATTTATCATTGTAGCTAGAACAACAAACGATGCAACATTAAGTAATGAAACTGATAGAGATACAGTTGAAGGTGGTCTTATGTTTTATAATGGTTCTACAAAGGGTGATACTATTACATCATATGATGAAGAATCTTGTAAAGATGATAGAAACAATAGAACATATGACTACACAACACAAAAATTAGTTGATTTAAATACTTATGTATCGTATTCAGACAATGTTTATTACACTTACAATTACAGACCTGGTGAAACAAAAAAATACTATGTTACTAGAGATGAAATATACAATTATTTAAAAACACCTAATCCTAGATTTAATCTTATGGTTTATTCTGATTATAATAATGGTGGATTAGTATTAACTGCAGGAACCGATATAAAAGATTTAGATGAAACATTTAAAACTTATACAAGTGGTGACGAAAATTGGTATGAAACCACATTAAATAAATTCAACCCATTTGAAGACTCCGATGATGAATACAAATACACTTTTAGTGAAAGCATTTATGGTAGTGATTGTTATAATATTTTTGTAGAAGGTTACTTTGATATTAAAGTATCAGAATTGAAAAGATACTTACACATTGGTTTTCCATTTATTACGGGTCTTTTTGGTCATGCAGATAAATATAATACAACAACAGTTTCAAACCTAGAAATGTCAGTAGAAGGTGTAAATTAACTTTTACATAAATACTATAAACACATTTAAGGAGTTTTAAAATGCAAATGAATCTAAATGAAGCAAAACAAATTCTTAATGATGAAGGTTACGAACTTATTGACGAAGGTCTTGGTAGTTTTGTTAAAAAAGCCAGACGCAAAATCTTTGGTGCTAATGCTAAAGAAAAAGAAATGTTAAATAGGCGTAATGAAATTCAAAATAAAAGAAAAGAATTACAAGATGAAGATAACATAACTAAAAGAAAACAAATTGAAGTTAATTCGGAAGATACTGTTAGTTTGTTGAAAAGACTTAAAACATTCATTTTGAAACATGATACTGATGGCTCAAATGTACAACCAGTATATGATGCTTTGGCAAGATTATATAAGAAATGGGGAGATAAAGTTAGATATACTAACAATGACCCATACGAAATCAAAGTTTATGCTGTAACAGAAAAAGAATGGAAAAATGACCTTAAACCATTTACAAATAAAGCTTCGGAAAAAGCAACTAGAAGTTTTATGGATATGGATTTGATTGGTTTCTGCCGATATGATTCCGAAGGTAAGATAAACTATAAAGATAGAGATTATAAGAAATATGGCTTTAGATTTGCTACAAGTTTGGATGCTCATAGTGAAAATGAATTGAAAGGTCAAACAGATAATGCTGCTGAATGGGGTGAAGAACTCAATGCTATTTTGACTAAATTAAATAGAAAAGACAATTCAGGAGTATCTGATGATGAATGGATTGAAACTGCACATACAAACGAATCAACAAGAATAAGACATTGATATTGATTTTCATAACAAATTAACGAAAAGGGTGCTTTTTAGCACCCTCTTCTTATAAATATATTGTATTTAATTAAAATGTGAGTGAGTGATTTTATTATTTAGTTTATTCGTAAAGAGGATTTAAGTATGGCAAAATATAGCGTACCGGGCATATCATTTAAAGAAATTGATAATACTGTCCGTTCTAATTCTGTACCAGGTTTAGGTATTGGTGCTATCGTTTTGAAGTCAAATAAGGGTCCAGTAAACCAAAGAATTTTGACCTCATCATACGATTATTTTACACAAATTTATGGTGAACCTGAAAATCTTGATGATTTTGGTCACTTTGCTGCAGAAAACTATTTGGCAATTTCTAACCAATTACTTTGTGTTAGAGCTACTATGGGTGATGAAGGCTATGCCCAAATTCAATACCCATATACAGATGCCGATTCTTTGGATAAATTCACATCTAAGGACACTGCAGAATTTCGTTACATCAACAATGAAGATGATTCACAATTAAAGTTGTTAGGACAACTTTCAGCCGTAACAACCGTTAGTGCTTTGACCGCCGTAAATGAAAATGGTGGTTATGAATGGCTCCCTGATGATTTGGAAGCTGCAGACCCAACAAGTTCATTCACCTTAAAGCAAAAGGCACAATTCGCAACAATTAACGATTTGATTACCGATGCTCCTCCTTCTATCGCAGTATTCAAGGCTTGCACAGATAAGGCTGGTGAAATTGGTGGAGAAAACGCACACAAGTTTGATGCTGAAACCGCTAGTGGTAAGTACATTGAATTTGCTACCAAGGTAACATCTGAAGGTAAAGTTACCAAGATGTTTGATGATTTGATTTTAACTGACGCCGCTTGGGCAAGTGGTGAATTACCAAAGGATGCTTTCTCAATCAACAAGACCCCAATTACAAATGTATATGTTGATACATCTGTTACTGGTGGTGTAACATTGACAGCCAAGGGTTACAAGACAATCTTCACTGTTCCAAGTTCCGCTACATTGAATGGTTCTAACTATTCATTGACTGCCTATTTTGATGCCGATAGTGATTTGTGGACTAATGTAATCACCAATAGTGCGGTTGATTCAGTTAAGTTCAGTGAAATTTTCGTAAAAGATAGTTTCTATGCAGGTGGTTCACAAGATAAGGATGCTTATTGTACAGAACCACAAAATGCTGTCAAGATTCAATTCCGTGATTGGGACGATGTAACAAACAAAACACACTATGTTCTACAAAAAGAATTTGAAGATTCTGTTGGTCAAACCGTTGGTATTCAATTCCGTGAATATGGATTCAACACAAAGCAAGAAGCCCTTGCTATCGTAGTTGATGAAATGAATGATGATAATGTTAAAGTAACACCACTTGACACATTGTTTAGCCAGGGTGATGAAGGTAAGAAGAAAGTTGTAGAACTTGCTGACGAATATGGTGTAGATGTTGCTGAAATTGCTACAAAGGAATTTGCTTTGTTACAATACTACGATGTATGGAATGGTAAGCCACTTGATGAAAAGGGTGTCTTTGATTATGACACATACAAAGAAAATCTTGTAGAAAAGATTATCTACACTGAAGATTGGAAGGAATTTAAGTCAGCCAATACAACCCCATACAATGAATACTTGTTCTGGACCATTGCCGAAAAGAATGGAACAAAGGCATTGACAGTTTCTACTTTCGTACAAGATAATCCTTCTCAGGTAGTAATTCCTTGGCAGGATGGTGTACAAGAAATAAATGAAGAAGGTGTAGTAGTTAAAGAACCAATGAGAAAGATGGTTGCCTTAGCCTCTTCTGAAGTTCTTAATTCCACCAATGACACCTATCGTGATGGTTATACTTTGTCTATTGAATCTGACGATGAACCAGGTAATGGTGATATTGAACAATATGTATCTAACAAGAGTAACCAATTGATAATTGCTTCTATTGGTCCAGGTGAATATGGTAATGATGTTGGTGTTTCTATCATCACAACCGAAGCCGCTGATATTCCAGCCTTGAATCACCAAAATGCTTTCAACTGGAAGTATCGTTTTGATGATGAAGAACAGGTTGATAACGATGTAGACGATTTGACTTGGAAGAAGGTTTATCGTGTAAATGTCTATGTCAAGACCAAGACCCAAACCGCTGAAGCCGCTTGGGGAACAGGTATGGATGCTTTGTTGAAAGACCCAACCGAATCATTCTATGTTTCAAATGACCCACAAGCTAAGGATGCTGAAGGTAATTCCTTGTTCGCACCTAATGTAATCAATGGTCATTCCGAATACATCTATGTTTCTCGTAATTCTGTAAATGAAGCTAAGACCGGTGCCGGTACTTATGCCCAACCATGCCAGACTTATGCTATCTATCAATTGACAGGTGGTACAAATTCTAAGAAGAATAACATTTCTGAAAAGACCGCCGCCTTGAAACTTTATAGAGATAGACAAAAGGCTGACTTTGATATTCTATTCAATGTTGAAGCTGTTGAAACATTCAATGGAAGACAAAGATATGGTGCTTTACAAAGAAAGATTGCTGAAATTGCAGCAGCAAGAAAGATTGATATTGGTGTAGTACAAGTTACATCTAAGGAATCTAAGTCCGTTAAGAAGATGGTTGGTGAAGCCAAGATGTTCTCTTTCAACAACGGTACTTATGTAGCCCCTTATGGTGGTTATGACAAGTATTACAATGGCACATTAGGCTCTTGGATTTACTTACCTAAATCAGTAGCTGGTGCTTGTGCTATGGCATATTGCGATATGTTCTCATATCCTTGGATGGCTCCTGCAGGTGTTGCTAGAGGTAAGATTCAATATACAACTGGACAACTTTCTCGTTTGACCGACGATGAAATAGGACAACTTTATGACAACAATGTAAATACCTCTCGTCAGTGTGGTGGATTTGGTGAAGTTCTTTGGGGACAAAAGACAGCCTTGAAGAAAGAATCTGCCTTGAATAGAATCAATGTCCGTCGTTGCTTGAACTACATTGAAAAACAACTTGAAAATATGATGGTTCCTTATCTATTCCAGCAAAACACACCTAACACAAGAAGTGCCGCAAAGAACTCTATTGATGCCTTCTTGTCAAGAGTACAAGCTGCTGAAGGTTTGATTGAATATAGCTTGTCAGTTACACAAGATAGTGAAGACCCACACATTATGAATGTCAATATTCGTTTGGTTCCAGCCGAAGCTATTGAATTTATTGATGTTAAGATTACTATTGATAGAAATACTGGTGTAACAGCTGAAGAAGTCTAATTCAATATAACATAAAATATTAAAGCCATATCTTCACGATATGGCTTTTATTATAAATATTATAAAGTTTTATGAGGTATTTGTATGCATTTATACGAAGATGAAGAAGAACAAAGAACAGCATTAGAATGGCTTAGAGATTTACATTA
>Ga0247611_10002672_pt1 | contig 28058 bp, 16 predicted proteins | sample 177DNAGHGhighgp2_FD_192422 | JGI IMG/M metagenome (GOLD analysis project Ga0247611, IMG submission 192422) | Sheep rumen microbial communities from Palmerston North, Manawatu-Wanganui, New Zealand - 1770 DNA GHGhigh gp2 | ecosystem: Host-associated > Mammals > Digestive system > Stomach > Rumen... | reverse complement strand
ACATGTCCCGAGGGACGGGGAACCTGCGTGAGCGCATAGAAGTTGCGCCAGATGCACGTGGGTTGCAATTTTTCGATTTCGTTCATAGTCTTGATTCTCCTCTGTTAATGTCTTACAGGTTATTGAAGTTAAATTCCTTTTTCGGCTGCAAATATAGGTAAAAGTTTTTAGTTTTTAGTCCTTAGTCCTTAGTCTTTTTTTTCAGACAACCATGACAAGATATTATTTTCAGACAACTTGTACAACATATTCAGACAACTTGGACAACTTTTTATTCGGGCATCCGCATTCGCACTGCGGGGCGAGTGCGGATGCCGCTAATTGAACTTATTTTCACGAACAAGCTAATCAATGGCCTTTTAATCGTCATGCTGGTGCCTGTTGCCGTCAAAAAGCAAAATCGGGCTTCAATCCACCAAAAATGACAAACCGCTGATAACCAAATTGTAACGAAAATCGCTAAAACAAAATGGGGTGCGGGGGGATTGATAACGAATGTTAAAAGCACTGTTTACCTCTCCGTGACAAAGGTACAACAGCCCCTCTCCCCGTGTCCATGACAAAAAGCAGAATTGCGAGCGTTGCTCGCAGCTTAGAGCTTAGGGCTCGCTGAGCGAGTGGTCTATGGTTTAGGGCTCGCATTGCTCGCTGCTTAGGGCTTAGAGGTTAGAGCGTAGAGTGAACTTGAACTGCACTCCAAAGGTTTTGTGCCTAATTTTTGGGTGTAGTTCATGGTTCTTCAAACAACCGTGACAACATATTAGACAAGGCAACATAAGGAGAAAATGGAATAAGTAGGTATTTTATCCATTGAAAAAACGGAATAAGTCAGAAAAAATCGCATTAATAATATGGAATAAGTAGATTTTTCCTTGTTTGTATGGGGGAAAAGGTGTAGCTTTGTACCGAATTTAAAAGATTGATTATGCTTGAACGAAAATTCACTCTCTTTCTGGAACACTTCCTTATGGAAGTACCTGATAAGATTCTGCTCGTCAATGGTGCAAGGCAGATAGGCAAATCTTATCTTATCCGATATGTCGGGCAAAAGTTGTTTTCTCATTTTGTTGAAATTAATCTCAAAGAGGATAAAGAAGGTGATCAAGTATTTGCAGATGTTCATACGACGCAGGACTTGTATATACGGTTGAGTAATTATTATTCGGAGCCATTAGGGGATAAGAGGGATACGTTGGTTTTTCTTGATGAGATCCAAAGTTATCCTCACTTAATGACGATGTTGAAATTTCTCAATCAAGAATCGCGTTATAGATTTATTGCAAGTGGTTCACAGTTGGGAGTCGCTTTGTCCCAAACGCCATCTGTTCCGCTTGGAAGTGTAACTATTGAGCAAATGTACCCACTTGATTTTGAGGAATTTCTATGGGCCACAGGCATCAGTAAGGAATGGATAGAAAACATACGGGTTTTTTTTATTCATGAAAAGCCATTGGATGAGAGAACGCATCATTTACTGTTGAAACGGTTCCAATATTACCTGCTTGTTGGAGGCTTGCCCGAAGCTATAAATCAATATCTGGCTGATAGGAATATGGCTCGTGTAAGGCAGACACATCGAGACATTCACAATCTCTATCGCATTGACGCTTCACAATATGATGAAGAGCATAAGCTGAAGATTCGCAAAATATACGATCTTATCCCGAGCAATCTGGAAAACAAAAAGAAGCGTATCGTATATAAAAATATTGAGGGAAAGAAAGGAAAAACTTTTACGGATTATGCTGACGAGTTTGAATACCTGACCAGCTCGGGTGTTGCCTTAGAAGTAACTGCTATCAGCAATCCTCGTTTCCCTCTTGTAGAGTCGGAGCAAAAACGATTGGTGAAGTTATACCTTAATGATGTTGGGTTGCTGACCCATCTCCTCTACGGGTTAAATGTTAATGCTGTATTACAGGACATCAAGAGCATTAACCTTGGCACGGTGTATGAGTCAGTCATCGCTCAGGAACTCTCGGCGCACGGTTTTAAACTATACTACTATGACAACAAAAAGAAAGGTGAGGTGGATTTCCTGATAGATGATCAAGAGGACTTAAAGGCCCTGCCATTGGAGATCAAGTCAGGAAAAGACTATACCGAACACAGTGCTCTTACCAAGTTTCTTGAGACACCTGATTACGGCATTGATCGTGCGATAGTTTTTTCTAATAAACGAGAGATATTCATGAAAAAAGGTGTCACCTATCTTCCGATTTATTACTGCATGTTCCTCCAGAATGATCATCGGGATGAGTCTGTAATACTGCCAGAGTTAGAGCCTGTTTGATTCAGCAAAAAGCAAAATCGGGCTTCAATCCACCAAAACGGACAAACCACTGATAACCAGGTGACAACGAAAATCACCAAAACAAAACAGGGTGCGGGGGAATTGTTAACGAATTGTTAAAAGCAGGCTTTGCCACCTCCAGCATAAAGGTACAATCTACCACCTCTAAGGGTCAAAGTCCCAAAAGCATTTTCTACGAATGCCCACGAATTAATTATGACTATTCAATGTTGATCACTGCGTTTCAACTATTGGTTTGATAAAGTAATCTCGTTTTTAGACAAATTTCATTTAATTAATAAGCGCACATAACTTTGATTATAATACTATTAAAAAATTAAAGAAACAAATAAAAGATTATGTCTCGTCAACTCCTTGCCTAGATGTTCACTTATTTATTGATATAACATCGAATCTATCTAATATCTCAGCGATCTTGCTTTTGTAACTATCAATACTCATTCGGCTATTATTGAATTCGTTGTTGATAGCTTTACATTCTTTTACTATTTTTTTCTGCAAAGAATATGGTGGAAGCGGTATCTGAACAGTTTTCATTCTTTCGGTAGATGCCCTATATGAACGAGAAAAACCGTAACATTGTCCAACTGCGTCTAAAACCATTGCAACGTAATAGGGCTCAATTTTGGAATCAAGAACTCTTAAAACTCCACAATGATCTGTTGGAAAAAATGGTTGGCTTGCTTCTATGAAATTTACCATCCAATCTCCATCTATTCCCCATAAAACTGATGGCTTGTCAAAATCCTCAAATAGTAAACGATTGATATAGCCAAATTCTTCTTTAACATTAGCGCTATATACAGGATATTTATCTTGCATAGATATTTCTGACGATAGAACTCTCCTTCCTATCCTAAGTTCAAATAGCTTTTGATTATTAAGACGAATAAGAGGGTATTTACTCTTTATAATATTTTCGATTTTTGCACTTATTGCAATTGTTTTATAAAATGATGGTAAGGCAAACTCTATCATGTCTTTTAGACGATGCCATCTAATATGAGTAGCAATATTATCAGGCAATTCGGATGTAATAGAGCCTAGATATGAATTCCGAACAGCACAAGCCAATGTTCCCCGAGCAAAACGATCTTCAGCATTAAAAAGTTGGCCTCCGGGGCTCTTGATTTTTATTCCTTCTTGGCCTTTACGATCTCTCCATTCATAGCCCAAGAATTCTTTTTGAGCTTTGTTCTCTGATGGAGCAATAATAACAACTGTCAACTGTTGATAAATAAGTGTAAAATAATAAAGCTTTTCTTTTTCAATTGATATTGCCCATTCGTAAAACTTATCTTTACGAATCTTAGCTTTTTGTTCATCTGTACAATTCTTTGGATATTTTATGTCTTTGTCTTTAAATGTATCTATATAACTTTTCAAGTAAAAGTCATCAATTATTTCCTCTTTCGTGAGCATTTGACGTAAGAATGCAAGATATTTTTCTTTATTAGTTTTCTGATGGAGTACGTATTCTTCCAATACATTATAATCATTCCATTCTTTATACCCACCTTTTTCCAAAATACTATCTACCGTGTCAATAGCTAATTCCGCTAAACGTGGGGGTTCATCATATCGTTCAAGGAAAAGCGTAACAGTTTCCTTGCCAGTTTTACTAAATGTCTGATTCCCAAATACAACAATAGCATGAATATTGAAATTCTGAAGAAGTTTTTCTCGTGCTGCAATTCCACTTGATGAAGTATCAATTAGTATAGTTAACGGAAGCACTACAGCAGCTATGCCTTTAGGCTTCAATAATTGAATTATACGTTCAACAAACAATATTTCTATTTCATTACCATCTGGGCTGATTGTATCAATGATTGAGAATGAGTTGTTTTTCAGTTTTAGATGTTGTTTAAAACCTTTGATTGCGTATGGAGGGTTGGCCACAAGAATATCAAATGATCCAGGTATAATGCCCTTTTCTGGATAATTTTCCAAACCGTCACCGAAGATAATGTTGCTACTTCCTGCTCCATTCATAAACATAGAAATCTTTGATACGCGAGCCAAACGATAGTCCTTTTCAATGCCATAAATGTGTTTTTCTACCCATGAATTGTCACTATCAGGACGCATGGCATTAATTGCTTCTACCCCTTCAGTAAGGAAATGACCAGCTCCACAGGCGTAATCAATAACACGTGGTAAGTCATGTTCATTTATATAGCTTTGTAAAGGTAGTGAATCCCAAATAAAACGAGTAATAGGAGGCGGTGTGAAAAACTGCCCTTCGTTTTGTTTGAATCCTTTATTCAATAATTGCTCAAATAATTCACCAAGGAATGGATGTTTACTTGGATAGACAATTTTATATTTCTGAAATAGTTGAACAACCTCAACAAGAATCTTACCATTTTGATAAAAAAGTTCCTCATTGTGTACTTCTTTAAAAGCGAAGTCATTATTACTATAGAACTTTAAGATTCTGATGGTATTATTTAAATTCTCAATAGCCTTTTTTCGCTTGGTTCCGGTATATTGTAGAAATAGTTTTTCAGCATAATCAGCAGCTACGTATATTATTTCTTCTTTCATAAACTCCTGCATGCCTTGCTGATGAAGACGTTGTAAGCGATCTTGTAAACTCTCATATGTGTCTTGTCCTTGTTTATACTGAAAATCGACCTCGTCAAACTCTTGTTTTTTAATTTCATCAACTAGTTTGCAAATAAATAATGCAACAAGACGATTAAAAGCATTTTCCTTATCACTCACATTGTTATGACGAAGTATTTCCTCAAAACGGTTTACAATGTGATCATCAGGTGTGAATGCTTTTAGGTTTCTTTTCCTTAAAGGAGGTATGCCAATTTTATAGGCTTGGCTCTCATCACTAAAGATGATATCATCAAGCCACTGCCTTTGATAAGTTTCTTTCCAAACCTCAAAGCGATCTTTATCATTTCTTGCTTTAAGATATGTTTTTACATCTTTATCTTTTCCCGCTACTTTTATGATGTTTGGATCATCTGTACAATTTACAACTAAGCACTTATATGATAATTCCTGATTGATAAAATCTGAAGTATATAACACAAGCCAACGGGTTGATATTTCTTGTTGCCAATAGCTGAATAATTGACCACCATCTTCTTCTGTCTCTTTTTTTGCTTTGTTATATTTCGTGCCTGCAGTCTTACATTCAATGATGATTAATGATTTTTTCTCATTATCCTTTACCAAGATGTCAGCTTTGCCCCCTGTAGGATTATGTCCCAAAGTCCAACGGGGTTCCAATTCTATATGTTCTGGACGATAACCCTTTTCAAGTAATCGGCAAACACATTCCAAAACAACGAAATTCTCTGGATGGCTAAAGTTACTTGTCGTCTTGTCATTAACGACTAAGCCTTTATTTTCGGGATAAGATATAGTTTCATTATCAAAATCGACTTCAATGATACAAGTATCAAATTGTTTACTATACTTATCCAATTTTGAATCCTTGACGAAACCGATGGTTTGAAGGACAGTCTTTAAATTTTTGATTTGTATCATTTCAGCATCTTAGTGACAAGCATTTTGCTTTTTAATGGGTGCTTTCCCATTTGCCGCGCCACTTTTTTTGTATGGTTGTGGCTCTCGGCAACCAAGGGTGTAATGATTAGGAGTTATTCTCTATTAAATACAAAGCGTGGAGCCAAGTCTGCTGCTCAGTTCCACACCTCAAAGGCTCTAGCATTGCCCAGTTAGTCAGAACGAGCAACGACAAAGCCCCACGAAGATGTGTATATCAAATCTCTCAAGCAACCAAAGGGGAAGCATGAGGGAAGGATATAGTACATCCATAGGGGCGTTCACGTTGCTTTGTTTTTGACTAACTGTTTTGAATTTGCTAGATTCTTGAGGTGTCAAAACCAAAGCGTTACAGTAAACGCCTGTATCTAATATGTTTTCATTGATGGTTGGTTGTAGTGGTCGCCGCTGCGACTGGATCCGTCAATGAATTGCTGCAAATTTAGTTGTTTTTGAAAGATTGAGCAAGAGTATTGCCCTGGTAATTTACTTTTTTGCACACGTTCTGCTCGAAATGCTATCGCTCAGCGGGTGAGCAGGATGTCGATGAGTGTGGTCACATCGGCGATGCTGACCATGCCGTCCTCGTCAACATCGGCAGCGGGGCTGTACTGGCCGCTACCGGTGAACAGGATGTCGATGAGCGAGGTCACATCGGCGATGTTGATCGTGCCGTCGCCATCCACGTCGCCGCACAGTGGATTGCGCTTGGGGTATAGATCGGTGTACATGCCTTGCCAGTCATCAAATGACAACTTGCCCACGGTGAGCGTGGCGATGTCGTAATAGCCGTCCTGCTGCCCGTGCCAGCCCCAGTTGACATGGACCAGGCCGTTCTCGTCATAGCCGTCGATGATGAAATTGTGTCCCACCAGGATGCCGACTTCAAAGTTGATGTCCTTACCCGAGTAGAGCACAGGATGACCGTTAGAGAGCGACTCATAGATCATCTCCACCCACGTGACGTCGTCATATAAGGGCCTATTGAGGAACTTGGCCGAGTCATTGTAGTTGAAGTGCTCGATCATGGCGGTAAGGATATTGTTGTCAAATGTGGCTCCTCCCAGCCTGGTCCAATTGGCCTGGGCGGCAACAGCGGCATGATAGCACAAGAGTGCAGCTGCCGCACCCTGCTCGTGGGTATAGCCGCCGCTGTAATCGTCCAGCATGTTCTCCCAATCATAGGTTGCTGTCTCAAAATCCACCGTCAGCGTCACGTTGGCCTGGTCATACTTGACGACAACTGAGCGGCTACCCCGACCATGATCGGGGAATTGGTAAAAGTTCAAGAGCTGTGCCATGGCCGCAGGCCCGCATCCCACGGCATTGTGGGTCGTGTCGGGCAGGTAGATGCCATATTTGCTCATGTCGGGCTCGTAGTTCAAGAACGGGCACATGTAGCGGAAGGGTTCATTCTGCCCCCACTTGGTCTTGATCAAGGGTGCTACCGACGAGGGGAAACGCCCGGGATCAGGCAGAATGGGATCGTGACGAGGTGCCCTCTTGATGGCATTGAACCACCAGTTGAATCCAGGGTTATCGCTTGACGGGTCAAACTGGCCGTCGGGCGAATAAGCCAGCACGGCAGGAGCGTTCTTGTCGCTGGAAACGATGGCAAAGCCGCCACCAGCCTGATGATAGACGGCCATGCCTGGATAGTCGGTCACACGGGTCACCTGACCACAAGTGCCCAGGACGCGTGTAGCAGTAGCATGCATTCGGGCATCGGTCTGGCTTCCAGCCCATGTGGGGATCGTCAACAGTGCTGCCCCCAATGCCAATAAACATCTTCTTGATAATATCATAATGATAAAACTCTTAAAAAAACAATAATGTCACTCGCCTCATGGATTATCTCCATATAATCTATTCATAGCCACATTGATGGCACTTGTTGATTTGTGAGCTACAAAAATAGTGCAAGTTGAGCGAAGTTTCAAATGTTTTCTGTAAAAGGGTAAATGAGGGACGGATATGACGGAGGTAACGGATTTGAAGGATATAATGAGTGAAACTGAAAACAAGAAATAAGGAAGTAGAAACATTTTTGCTACCTTTGCGGTGATTAAACAAAATTTTTAGTGTATATGATGAAGAAGATTTTTTCTACGGTTTTGATTGCCGTGATGGGGCTGATGACTGCATCGGCTACAGAGGGTAATAATGAGATTATATTGCACGCATGGTCGTGGTCATTCAACACGATACGTGAGCATCTGGCCGAAATCAAGGATGCGGGCTACACGATAGTGCAGACGTCGCCCATCAACGAGTGTGTCGTGGGTGAGGGTGGGGGCCGTCAACTCTTTGGCCACGGCAAGTGGTACTATCATTACCAGCCAACGGACTGGACCATCGGCAACTACCAGCTGGGCACACGTGATGAATTCAAGGCGATGTGCGCCGAGGCCCAGCGCCTGGGCCTGCGCGTCATTGTGGATGTGCTGCCCAACCACACGGTGATTGACCGCTCGCAGATTAATGCCCGTCTGGACAGTGCCGTGCATGGCCGCGAGAACCTGTTTCATGCTAACGGCCTGTGGCCCATCAAGGACTACAGTGACCGCTACCAGTGTACGACAGGCGAGATGGGCACGCTGCCCGACGTGAATACCGAGAATCCCGATTTCCAGTACTACTACATGCAGTTTGTCAACGACGTGCTGGCCTGCGGTGCCAGTGGTTTCCGCTATGACACGGCCAAGCACATCGGCCTTCCTGGCGAGATGCGTGACCCCAAGTCGCCCGAGAACGATTTCTGGGACGTGGCGATGGGCCGCAAGGCCGTCAAGGGCCTGAGGCTGGCTGTGCCGCGTGAGAACTTGTTCATCTATGGCGAGGTGCTGCAGGACCGCAATGTTCCCGAGCAGGGATATGCCGAGTATATGGACTTGACGGCCAGCAACTATGGCTGGGTGCTGCGCAACGTGCTCAACAAGCACGATGCCCGCGCCGATAACCTGTTGACGTGGCACCACTCGGTCGATCCCGCCCACCTGGTGACCTGGGTCGAATCGCATGACACCTATTGCAACGACCATGCATCGGCAGGCATGAGTGATGAACTGGTGCGCCTGGGGTGGGTCTTCCTGACGGCCCGCCAGTATGGCACGCCGCTGTTCTACTCCCGCCCCCACGGCAGTACCCGTGAGAACTATTGGGGCGATAACGAGATAGGCAAAGTGGGCAACGACGAGTTCAAGCATCCCGTGGTGCGTGCCGTCAATGAGTTCCGCCACCGCAACGTGGGCCAGCCCGAGCACATCGTCTACAGCGACAACGGCAAGCAGATCATCGTGGAGCGCGGCACCAGGGCTGCCGTCGTGATCAACCTTGCCGAGCAGCCCGCCCAGGTGGCCATCCCCGTCAGCCTCTCTAACGGCAAGTATCGCGATGCGGTGACTAAACAGCGCATTCAGGTCAAGAAGGGCGTTCTCAAGGCCAACCTCGCCCCCATGAGTGCCTATGTCCTCTACAAGTGAGCAATATAGTTATCCAGGGGAGAGAAAGACAATTATAATTGCCTTGTACAAGGAGTGGGCATTGTAAGAATTGAGGGGGCTGCTATAACGGTAGTCCCCTCAATTCATCCTTAATGGTGATTAGAAGTTATAGAGATGGATTGTTTTTATTTAAGGTGAGTCTTGAAGAACTCGTTGAGCTTGTCAAAGGGGATGAAGTTGCCCTGGCCTCCGTCATAGAGGTCGCAGTGGGTGGCACCCGGGATGATCAACAGTTCCTTGTTACCAACCTGTGCGCTATGTCCCTGCTGGTGGGTTGTTCCGGTCATGTAGTCGAATGCATCCTCGCCAAAGTAGCGGCTGTGTGCCTGCTCACCATGCATGATCATAACGGCATTGTCGATCTCGTTGATGAATTTCAGGAATCCGGCATTGAGCCATGGCTGTGCGGCAGCCTTGGTCCATCCCTCGTTGGAGTTGAGTGATCGGGCGTGGTAGCCACGCGGCGTCTTGTAGTAGGCATGATACTGCTTGACAAACGCAGGGGCGTCGTCGGGGACAGGGTCGATCACGCCACCTGCACGCTCGTTGCTGCCCTTCTCGAGGTCGGTGAGTCGCTGCTGTGCCATGGCCTTGCGTGCTGCGGTGCGTGCCTCGCGAGAATCCTCGCCGTCAAAGTAACCATTCTGTGTGACGCGTGCCATATTATACATTGTGGAAGCTACTGTAGCCTTGATACGTGGGTCGATGGCTGCTGCATTCAGGGCGATGCCTCCCCAGCCGCAAATGCCGATGATGCCGATGCGTTCCCGGTCCACATTGTCCTGCATGGAAAGGAAATCTACAGCGGCCATAAAGTCCTCGGTGTTGATGTCGGGAGAGGATACGTAACGGGGTTCACCGCCGCTCTCGCCCGTGTAGGATGGGTCAAATGCGATAGTGACAAATCCACGCTCGGCCATAGCCTGTGCATAGAGGCCCGATGACTGTTCCTTGACCGCGCCAAAGGGTCCGCTCACGGCGATGGCAGGCAGCTTGCCCTGTGCCCCCTTGGGGGTGTACACGTCGGCTGCCAGTTCGATGCCGAAGCGGTTCTTGAATGTGACCTTCTTGTGGTCCACTTTGTCGCTTAGCGGGAATACTTTGTCCCAATCTTGGGTAAGATTCAATGTCGTGTTCATGTTCTCTTTATTTTGTTGATCGAAATTCCTGGTTGTGCAGGCCGTGAGCAGTAAGCCCAGTAGTGCCATGGAGAGAATAATCTGTTTCATGCGTTGTTAAGCTTTAATTGTTCAGGTTGCAAAGTTACGATGAGTTAATGATAGTGTGCATAACCCAAATGTCGGTCTTTCTACCAATTTTATCGTTTTCACACACTCATCGGGTTGATGCAGCATGATCGTCATCTCAACACTGGCACTCATTGCGGCCGGTGTTTCCATAAAAAGCATCAGGCTCGGACGCTGCAGTGGTGCGTCCAAGCCTGATGGGTGTCACCGAGTGATTGCCATGCGGTGGCGTGTCAAATGGTGCGTTCCACGGGCAGCACAAAGGCTCGCAGGCCCAGTTTTGGGGTTGCGACGTCCATCTGGTGCAACTCGTCGAGGACAGCATCCACGCGGCGGTCATCCACAACGGTCAAGATAGCCGATGCAATCGACGGCCATGCATGGGTGGAATAATGCGGCTCACCGGTCTTGCTGCCACGTCCCTGCACCTCTCGCCATCCCGTGAAGCCACGGCAGTTGAGCAGTTGCAGCATGTCGACGATGCGGTCATAATAGGCCTCGTCAAAGGCTATAAATATTGCTTTCATATTATTTTAGTTTTAAGTCCTTAGTTGTTAGTTTTAAGTTCAATTACTATCGCCTATAAACTCCTAACTTTTAACTCCTAACTGATTTCACGCGTTCCTTGTCCATCTTCTTGCGGGTGCGCTTGATGCCGTTGAGGGCAAAGATGGTGTACATCGTGGGCACAAACAGCAGTGTCATCAACGTGGACATCGTGAGACCACCGATCACGGCGGTACCCATGGGGCGCCACATCTCACTACCCACACCCGTGCCGACGGCCATGGGCACCATACCCAGGATGGTGGTCAACGACGTCATGAGCACCGGGCGCAGACGCGAGTGTCCACCATTGATCACGGCCCGGCGTATGCTCATGCCGCGCTCGCGGTTCAGGTTGATGTAGTCGATGAGCACGATACCGTTTTTCACCACAATACCAATCAGCATGATGGCACCGATCATCGACATGACGTTCAGGTTGGTGCCAGTGATGAGCAGGATGAGCACGATACCCGAGAAGGCAAACAGGATCGAGGTCATAATGATGCCAGGATAGGTAAACGACTCGAACTGGCCAGCCATCACCATGTACACGAGCATGATGATGAGGATACCCAGGATACCCAGGTCGCCGAACGAATCCTGCTGGTTCTCGTAGCTACCGCTCAGCTGGATCATGACCTCGGCGGGCTTGTCCATCTTGTCGATGAGGGGCTGAGCATCGGCAATGACTTCACTCATGGGTCGGCCTTGAACGACTGTCGAGACGGTGATGATGCGCTCGCGGTCCTTGCGCTCGATCGTGGGCGGGTAGAATCGCTCGACCACGGTGCCCACCTCCTTGAGGCGAACGCCTTGTCCCATCGAGTTATAGAGCATGATGTTCTCGATGTCGCTGATGCTGCGGCGGTGCTCGGGGTCATACATCACCTTGATGTCATACTCCATACCATCCTCGCGGAAGTAGCTCGCCGTCGAACCGTTGATGCGGTTGCGCAGGGCGTTGGCCGCGGTGCTCAGGTTCAGGCCGTACATCGCCAGCTTCTCGCGGTCAAAGTCCACATGGAACTCGGGCTGGTAGTCGCTGCGGCTGATGTTGATGTCGGCGGCGCCAGGCACCTTCTCGAGGATGCGTTTAAGCCGCTGGGCAACGCTGTCGGTCTTGGTGAAATCGTAGCCGTAGATCTCATAGTTGAGCGTGCTCTGGCCGCTCATGCCGCCGCCACCGCGAGAGCCGCCCACGTTGACGAGCGCCTTCTTGAGCTCGGGATATTGCTTGAGGTCTTCACGCATGAGACCTGCAATCTCGGTAATGCCGCGCTCGCGCTTGTCGGCGTCAACGAGCGTGATGTTCATCGAGATGATGTGCGAGCCGTTGTCCTGCATCGACGCAAAGGTGTTGTCGCTGCTGGCCTGGCCCACGGTGTAGTTAAACACCTTGATCTCGGGGTACTTCTCGGTCCATTCCTTGTAGAGCCGTTGACTCACGTCCTTGGCCAGGTCAACGCGCGAGCCGATGGGCAGCTCGAGTGAGACACCCAAGCGGCTGTTATCGTTGGTGGGGAAGAACTCGGTGCCGATAAATCTCATCAGGAACATCGATGCGATGAAGATGCCCAGTGCGGTTGCCGATGTGATCCAGCGGTGTGCAACGCACAAGTCTAGCACCCTGGCATAGAAGTCATCGATCTTGTCTAGCACCTTGAGGATGGGACCATAGACTTTCTTGAAGATGGCGGTGTCGGTGACGTTGAGCCTGAGCAGGCGGCTGCACAGCATGGGCGTCAACATCAATGCGCAGATGAGCGAGAGCACCATCATGATGGTTACCATCCATCCCAGCTGCTTGAACAGCACGCCCGTCATACCCTTGACCAGGGTCAGCGGGAAGAACACGGCAATCAGCGTCAGCGTCGATGCCATTACCGAGAGGGCCACCTCGTTGGTGCCGTTGACAGCGGCCTGCATGGGTGCCGAGCCGCGCTCGATGTGGGTTGTCACGTTCTCGAGCACCACAATGGCGTCATCGACCACCATACCGATGGCGATAGACAGGGCCGAGAGCGAGACGATGTTCAATGAGTTGCCCGTGGCATACAGGTAGATGAACGAGGCAATCAGCGAGATGGGGATGGTCACCAGCACGATGACGGTGGCGCGCCAGCGTCCCAGGAACACAAACACCACGATACCCACGAACAGCAGTGCGAACAGCACCGTCTCGACCAGCGAGCCGATGGTGTTGCGGATGTTGTCGCTCGTATCGACGATGTATCCCAGCTTGATGTCGCTGGGCAGGTTCTTCTGGATCTTGGGCAGTTCCTTGGCAATTTTATCTGAAATCTGAACCGAGTTGGCGCCTGACTGCTTCTGCACGATGATCATGGCACCCTTCTGACCGTTGCTATAGGTCTCCTGGGCGCGCTCCTCGAGCGAGTCGTCGATGCGAGCCACGTCGCTCAGGTGGACAACGCCTCCCGTGGGCGACATGCCCACGACCATGTTGCCCATCTGCTGGGGGTCGCTGAACTCACCCTGCACGCGCAGGGGGTAGGTCTCGTTGCCGATGTCAAAGGTACCGCCAGGGATGTTGCGGTTCTCGGCGCCGATGAGTGCAGCGACGGTCTCGACGCTCAGGTTGTAGGCCTCCATGCGCAGGGGGTCCAAATAGATGTGAATCTCGCGCTTGGGCGCACCGGCAATCGACACCGATCCCACACCATCGACACGTGCCAGCGGGTTGGCCACGTTCTCGTCGAGGATCTTGTACAGTCCCGGCATGCTCTGTGATGCCTGTACCGAGAGCAGCACGATGGGAATCATGTCGCTGCTGAACTTGAAGATGATGGGCGTGTTGGAATCGTCGGGCAGCATGCTCGACACCATGTCAAGTTTGTCACGCACATCGTTGGTCAGCGCCTCGATGTCGTAGCCGTACTCAAACTCCAGGGTCACAATCGAGACGTTCTCACGGCTGTTCGACGTGATGTGCTTGAGGTGCTCTACCGAGTTGAGGGTGTTCTCTAGCGGGCGGGTCACGTTCTGCTCAATGTCTGATGCGCTGGTTCCCGCATAGGTCGTCATCACCATGATGGTGTTGGTCTCCACGTCGGGGAACAGGTCGATGGGCAGACTCCTGAGCGAGAACAGACCCAGCACGATCAGTGCCACAAACACCAGGGTCGTGGTCACCGGTCGTTTTACTGAACTGGAATAAAGACTCATAACGCTACAGGGGTATTATTTCTTGAGTTCAACTTTGGCTCCGTCGGACAAGCGTGATGCACCGGCGATAACAACCTGGCTGCCGGCCGCCAGTCCGCCCTTGATCTCGTAGCGGTCCTCGAGACGCTGTCCCAGCTCTACCTCGCGCAGCTCAACCTCGCCACCCTGGTAAACCCAGACGTAGCGCACGCCCGAGCCCACCTGCTTCTGCACGGCGCGGTCGGGGACGACAACGCTGTGGCTCGTGCCGTAGTTGAAGTTGACGCGGGCAAACATGCCGGTGCGCACCTTGTCGCTCCGGTTGGTGATGGCTACCTCGACCTGGAAGGTGCGGCTTGTGGCATCGATGGTGGGGTGAATCAGGTACACTTGTCCCTGGAAGACCTCGTCGCCATAGGTGTCAAATGTCACCGACACGGGCATCCCGCGTTTCACCTTGGGATACTCGCTCTCGTTGACGTTGACGATGACCTTGAGGGGATTTTGCTGCTCGATAGTGAGCACGGGCAGTCCTGCGGGCAGGTCGCCGGCGTCATAGTTCTTGGCTGTTACCACGCCGCTCACGGGCGATGTGAGAACGGTGTTCTCCTGCATGGTGCGTATGGCCCTGGCGTTGGCATCATACTGTGCCTGTAGCTGGTCGACCTGCTGCTGGGTCCCTCCACCGATTTTCACCAGTTCGGTTGCACGGTCCAGTTCACGCTTGATGTTGGCAAGTGCGATTTGCTGCTGTGCGATATTCACGTCATCAAGGATGACCAGTCGCTGCCCGCGAGCCACGCGCGACCCCACGTCAACGAGAATTCGCTTGATGCGTGCTCCACTGTTGGACGAGATGTTGTTGGTCTTGAAAGCCTCGACGGTGCCAGTGTACTCGCTGGTTTGTTTCACTGCCTCCTGACCAATAGTAACCACCTCCACGATGGGCAGTTCTTCCTTTACTTGGGTTGTCTTTTTCTCATCTTTGCTTGAGCAGGAAGCCAGTGCAAGGATGAGCATTGCAATCGGTAAAAGTTTTTTTGTCTTCATTTTGTCTTGTTGTGATATATTTGTGTTGATGTTTTTTCTAGCCGATGATAAACTCTTATCTTTTATCTTTTATATCTCGCGCAGCGCTATCTCACGTAGTGGGTGTTTCCCAGCACATACTCCAGGTCGCTCTCGGCTACCAGGTAGTTGTAGATGGCCTGGTAATAGGCCAGGCGTGCTGCCATGAGGGCGTCCTCGGTGTCACGCAGCTGGATAAACGATGCTGCACCGATTTTGAAGCTCTGCTGCATGATTTCGTTGGCTTTTAATGCCATCGTCACTCCGTCCTCGTTGCTCTTGATTTGCTTGAGGCTCTTGGCAATGGCGTCGTTTTGGGTCTCGAGCTGCATGTGCAGGCTGCGCTCCAGGTTCTCGCGCTGCCATTTCATCTCCTGCACGGCGACCTCGGCCTGTTTTTGCTTGTAATAGCGTTGTCCGCCCTGGAAGATGGGGAAAGCCAGGGTCAGTCCCACGCTCGAGGCTCGGCTCCAACGCAATCCGGAGAACGGACTGCCGTTATTCATCGAGTGCCACATCATGCTGGCACTGCCGCTCAGGGTGGGGTACCAGGCCATCTTCTGCACATCGAGGGCTTTTTTCAGGTAGTCGGTCTGCAAGTCCAGAGCCTTGATGCTGGTATTGTTGGCCAGTGTGGTGTCGCTGCCCAGCGAGTTGCTCATTGCGCGGGCATACATGTCTCCCCTGAAGTCACTGAGCTGCTGGCTGGGCTGTATAGCGGTGCGCACGTCCATTCCCATGAGCACCTTTAACTGGAGCAGCAGTGCGTTGATGGAGTTCTCGGCCTCGAGGATAGAAGGCTCCAGATTGGTGACGGCGACGTTGGCTCGGAGCACGTCATACTCTGATGCCGCACCCAGTTCATATTTCTTCTTGAAAATGTCGGCATTCAGCTTGGCCGTGGCGTGGTTCTCTTCAATCACTCGCTTGCTGTCTTGAGCCAGCAGCAGGGCGTAGTAGGCTTTCTCGACCTGGTTGACCAGTGACAGTTTGTTGGCGCGTGCCGCTTCCACGTTTTGCAGGATTTGGTTCTCACTCAACTTGATGGATTTCCACAACTGTGGCACAACCAGGGGAATGGATGCTTGAACTCCGGCGGCGTGGGTGTTGTCGCTACCCATCTTGATGGCCATGGTGCCGTTGGGGGTGTCCATGTACATCGTCTGCAGTGAGAGGTTGCGGGTGTACTGTCCAGCCAGGTTGATGGTGGGCAGCAACTGTCCCAGTACCTCCTTGCGGCTGTAGTCCACGCGGGTGATCTCCATCTCTTTCACCTTGATGGTGGGATTCTCGTTCAGGGCAATGTTGATGCACTCGTCCAGTGAGAGCGACAGCTGTGCCTGGGCTGTGAGCACACTGCCGATGAGCGTGAGTAGAATGACGTAGAAAAGTTTCTTGTTAAACATTTTGTATTATGATTTTTTATTGTTTTTTTCTTCTTGTTTCTCCTGTTGTTTCTCGAGGTAGTCAATCATCTCGATGCCCTTGATGGTAGCCACCCCGCGCAGGAAGCTGATGAACATGTGCTCAAACAGGTCGGCCTGCTTGAAGCCATACTTGGCCGCATTGGTCGAGTTGTGCAGCTCCCGCATCGATATGACAAACAGATAGGCGGCAATCTCGGGGTTGATGCGCTTGATGACCAGTCCCTCGTCTTGGGCCTGCCGCAACACGTTGGCCAGCCCCTCGACGGTAACCTTCTCGCTGGCGATGTGCTGCTCAAAGATGTCGGGATACAGCCTCTTGATGTCGTTGACAAAGGCTACCGACGTCTTCTCATACATCGCCATAGCGCGGTGATAGACCCTGAACATCGCTTCAAAACAGTTGCCGGCGGTGTCAAAGATTTCCTTGACCTCGGCATTCTTGACCTCATGATTATGATTCATGCACTCTGAAATCAGGGTGCGCTTATCGGGGAAGGTCTCATACAGTGTGCGCTTGGAAATGCCGCAAGCGTGCGCCACGTTGTCCATGGTCATCGACGACACGCCCACGCTCATGAGCATCTTGTTGCACTCGGTGATTATCCGCTCTTTGATATCCATTATTTAATGGCTAGTTTTACTATTCAATTTTTTGGGCAGCAAAATTACAGAAAACTTTTAAAACTCCAAAAGTTTTCTTGGTTTTTCCCTGGCTTAATTGAATATTTATCAATTATTAACAACCATGAGGGCGGCTCCACATTGTGGAACCGCCCTCACTTGTAGATGGGCCTATCAGTTGATTTTAAAACCGATAGATACTGATGTCAATTCATGTGATCAAAACAGCACCTTGCTGCTCCTTGTCACGCCGCTCTTGTAGCGGGTGACCACGATGTTGACGCCGTCCCACGGCTGCTTGCTGTGCATGCCTGCCATGTTGACGTAGGTCACTGACTCAATCTGGTCACCGTCGGCTGCAATCGAGTTGATTGCTGCCTGGTTGCCCATATTCATGGTCACGAGGGTTACTTCCTGGGTGTTGCTGGTGGCGGTGGTGCCGTCAACATAGTTGGCGACGAGGTAGTAGGAGTAGGTGCCGCCCTCTACCAGGTTGCTCAGGGTGATGCCGGTGCTGCCTGCCTCGATGTCGGTGATGACAAAGTCGGTGTTGTCGCCGGTAGCGGTAGCATTGAGGTTCATCGTGCCGGCATAGATGGCGATGTAGGCCATGTCGGGCGAGTAACTGCTGTCGGTCGAGTAGATGGTGATCTTGTCACCAGCGCTTGCCGTCACGGTCCAGGTCTTGGTTGCGCCCTGGGTGAAGGTGTAGCCTACAGCCGAGGTCTTGGCCGACTTGACGGTGATGTTGCCCGTGCCATAGCTGCTGTTGGCACTGGTGATCTGAATCGTGAAGGTGGCGTTGCTGTATCCCGAGGGAACAGTGAAGGTGATGTTGCCATAGCTTGTGCTCCACCATGAGGAGGAGTTCTTGGTGTAGATGGCACCATTGCCTGCCCTGACGTTGCTGCCGCCCCACGGCGAGGTGAGCGTGATGCTGGCATAGCTGCCAGTGTAGTTGCTGCCGTCGAGGGCACCCAGCAGGGTCGATGTGGGCTCATCATCGCCACCAGGCTGTGCTGTGAGCGTGCCATACAGTGTGTAGCTCGATACTGCCGATGCCGATACATCGTGGGTCCAGTTGGCGGTGAAGCTTGTGCTGGAGATGTTGGTGGCGGCATTCAGTACTGGAGTAGCCTTGCTAATGGTGGCGTTTCCGGTGATGGAAACGGTCTTGCTCGTTGCACCGGTGCTGGCCACAGCCACTGTAGCCATCTGCGTGCCATAGGCGGTGGGCTTGTAGGTCACAGTCACGTTCACGCCACTGGCGGCATTGGCAGCCGTGATGGTCGTGGGCGAGATGGTGTAAACGCCGTTGGCGTCATTCAAGGTGAGCGTCACGTTGCCAGTGAGGTCGGCACCGGTAACCTTGAAGGTTGCGGTGGCAGTGCCGTCAACGTTGGCGGTCATGTTCAGGCTGGTCGGAGTTACTGACAATGTCGGGGTTGCTGCGGGCTCCTCGTCCTTGAGGGTGACGCTCTGCTCGTTGCTCCAAGCACTCTCACTGCCGTCGGTGTAGATGGCCTTGACCTTATAGGTGTAGGTTGCACCAGCCGTCAGGTTGTTGACGGTGTAGTACTTGCTGGTGATACCGGTGATGGTGCGAGTGGTAGCGTCGCCGGTCTCGGTCGCATTGAGCGAGGCGTTGCCTGCATAGACTTCAATGAGGGCCATGTCGGGCGAGTAGCTCGTGTCGGTCGTGGTGAGCGTAATCACATCGCCGGCACTGCCGGTGACGGTCCAGGTGTAGGTCTCACCCTTGGCAAAGGTGTGTCCCACGGCCGAAGTCTTGTCCGACTTGACGGTGACGTTACCTGTGCCATAGGTACCGCTCACCGTGGTCACCTTGACGCTGAAGGTGGCATTGCTGTACCCTGAGGGGATGGTGAAGGTGATCTTGCCGCTCTTGGTGAAATAAACGGCATTGTTGCCACCCTTGACGTTGCTGCCGCCCCATGGCGAGGAGAGCGTGATGGTCTTGTAGCTGCCGGTGTAGCCGCTGCCGTCGATGGTTCCCAGCAGGGTTGTGCCTGTCGATGGCGTCGAGCCGCCCTGTCCATTGACCTGCAGGGTGTAGCTGGCAACATTGGCGCTGGCGGTCTGGTCGGTCCAGTCGGCGCGGAAGCTCGAGCTGGTGACATAGCTGCTGTTGGCCGCGCTCATCACGGGTGTATAGGTCGTGATGGGTGCTGTGGTGGCAGTACCCGTCAGGGTGACAGTCTTGCTCTCGGCTCCCGAGCTGGCGATGGTGATGGTACCCGTCTGGGTGCCCGTAGCGGTAGGCTTGTAGGTCACGGTCACGTTCACGCCACCAGCGGCATTGGCAGCCGTGATGGTCGTGGGCGAGATGGTGAACACACTGGAGCCGCTCGTGGTGAGCGTCACGTTGCCAGTGAGGTCGGCACCGGTTACCTTGAAGGTAGCGGTAGCCGTCTCGCCTGTATAGGCACTCATGCTCAGCGAGGTGGGTGTTACCGTCAGGGTGGGCGTTGCCACAACAGCCTCGTTGAGTGTTACCTCCTGCTCATTGCTCCATGCGCTCTGAGTGCCGTCGGTATAGATGGCTTTCACCTTATATATAAATGTGCCACCCTCCTTGAGGTTGTTGACGGTGTAGTACTTGTTGGTGATGCCGGTGATGGTGCGGCTGGTCTCTCCACCGGTCTCGGTGGCCTTGAACATGTTGAGCGTAGCGTCGCCAGCATAGATCTCAATCTTGCTCACACTGATGTAGTTGCTTGTTGAGCCGATGGTGACCTTGTCGCTCGATGAGCAGTTCAGTACAAAGGTGTACTCGGTGCCCGTGTCGCTCAGGGCTTGAGTCTTGGTCTGGCTACCGGTAGCGACACTCAAGGTGGCACTGCCGTAGTAGCTGGAATAGTAAGAGTAGGCCGTAACCTTAACGGTGACCTTGCTGTAGCCGTTCAAGCTATAGGTGGGCGATACCAGGTTGCCGCCAGTGATGAGCATGCCCGTGTTGGCATACACATAGGTTGAAGCGGTCCAGCCGGTGCCCAGATAGGAGGCGATGGAGCTCGACACGTCGGTCAGGTAGCCCTCGTCATTAACGACTTGCGACACACTGCTCAGGTCGATGCTGGCCAGCTGTGAGGTGGCAGGAGTGCTGCCCTTCTCGGTGACTTGCAGGGTGTAGCTCGACACGTTGGAGCTCGTCGTCTGGTCGGTCCAGTTGGCGCGGAAGCTGTTGGTGGTGATGTAGCTGCTGTTGGCCGCACTCATCACGGGCGTGTAGGTCTCCAGGGCGGCTGCCGTGGCGGTTCCCGATAGGGATACCGTCTTGCTCGAGGCACCACTGCTGGCAATGGTGATGCTGCCAGTGTGGGTGCCAGCTGCCGTGGGGTTGTAGGTCACGGTGACGGTGGCACCGCTGGCGGCGGCACTGGCCGTGATGGTTGAGGGCGAAATGGTGTAAACGCCGCTGGCATCGCTCTTGGTGAGCGTCACGTTACCGGTGAGGTTGGTACCGGTCACGGTGAACGTCTTGGTCACGGTCTGGCCTGCGGTGGTGCTGAAGCTCAGCGAGCTCGGGCTGACGCTCAGTGTGGGAGTAGCCGTGCTGCCGCTGGGAGGCTGGATGCCGATGACCATCTGCTGATAGACGTTGAAGTTGTAGCTGCTGTAGCCAAAGGAGTTGAGTGAGCACCATGCGTTGCCGTCACCACTCCAACCAAAGTTGACGTGGTACTTGTTGTCGCTGCTGCGGTAGCCATCGACGTTGAAGGCGTGTCCGCCAGCGTTGCTGCTCACGGCGCAGAAGACGATGGGTCGTCCTGCTGCCATCTCCTCCTGGATCAAGGCTGCCCACTGGGTGTCGCTGTAGAGTGTGGTTCCACCGCTATAGGCACTGGTCTTCTTGACAAAGCGTGTGGTGCTGGCATCGTAGCCAAAGAAGGTGAACGCGTCACGGATGTTGCACACACTGTCCACGCTCACACCGCTACCGCCAGCGGCACTAGTGCCGTAGCCCATGCGCTCGGCCTGTCCCACATAGTGCATCAGTGTGGCGACAGCGTTGCCCTGGGCGGTGGTGTAACTGCCGGAATAGCTGTCCAGCATGTTGGCCCAGTCGAATGTTACCGATGGCAGCGCCGAGTGTGTGTAACTCTTGGAGCCGTAGCTCGAGTAACTGATGGTAGAGGTGTAACCAGGGACGGCAGGAGTGGCTGCGGTGGGATATTTCCAGTAGTAGAACACCATCGATGCCGAGGTTGCCGGGCAGCCCGTGAGGCACTGGTAGCTACCGAACTTGCACTGGTTGTAGTAGGGTGCTTCCTGATCCCAGTTGCAGGTCAACAGCGGGCCATAGGTCGTGGCGTTGAGTGACCGTGAGTGGGGTGGATTGGCAAGCGGTGCGCCATGCATTCCCGGGTGCTCTTGCAGGTACATGATCTGGTCCTTGTACTGCCCGAGCATGCTGCGCATACCCAGCGGCAGGTCGTTGACATCCCTCAAGGGGCGGTCGCCCACCATCAGGATAGACTCGGCGCGGTCATCACCAGCGACAACGAGAAATGTGGTCGTGGTGTTGAAGATGTAAAAGACGGGTTCGTTCAACTTGGCTTTACCCATCTCGGCCTTGAGCAGCACGGGTTTGAGTGCTCCAGGCGACATCAGTTTGCCTGCATACAGTTCATTGGACAGATAGCGCTTGGCTATCTTCTGAGCCGTGGCTTGATCCACAGGCGCGGCCTGTAAGGACATCGCCATCATTGCGGCGGTCAAGAAAAATAATAATTTCTTCATAAGTGTTAAGGATTAAGAGATTATACGGGTATTGTTGTAAGAATTAAGTCTAATTGTAATTTAACCACGCCGCAAATGTAGTGGATTGTTATGGAAAAACCAAAAATAATTACGATTTTCTTATAAAAAAGTTTGATTGCTGTGAAATGTCAATTTGCGCGTTAACAGGAAAAAGGCTACCTTTGCAATGCGTTTTTAGGCTCTAGGTGCCGTGTGTCAAGACATCGTTGACACTTTTGTATCAAGGCATCTAGGCTCTAGGGATTTATTATTTAATGACATTATTGTAATGAAATCTGCAAGTAATATATCAGAAGTTTTGGCTTTTCTGCGCCAGCTGTCGATTCACAACGACCGCCCCTGGTTCAAGGCGCGCAAGGAACACTATGATGAGCTGCGCGGAGCTTGGGAGCAGGATATGGAGCGCCTCATCGCCCTGGTGGCCGATTTTTTCCCCGAGGTGCGCGGCCTTGCCGTGCGCGATAGTGTTTACCGCATCTACCGCGACATCCGTTTCTCCCATGACAAGAGTCCTTACAAGACTTACTTCTCGGGCGTGATCGGTAAGGGCGGGCGGCACACTGTGCGCTCGAGCTACTATGTCCACATGGGGGTTGAAGAGATGATGCTGTGTGGTGGCATCTGGTGGCCCGAGAAGCCAGTGCTGAACCAGTTGCGCAGCCTGATTGATGCTGAGGCTCAGGAGTTTCTTGACATTGTGGGTCATCCCGATGTCACGTCTCGCTATGAGTGGATGTCACAGTCGCTCAAGTCCATGCCTCAGGGCTACCCCAAGGATCATCCCATGGCCAAATACCTGAAAATGAAGGAATACCTGATGGTGAAACGCGTCGATGAGGCCTACTTTGACTGCGAGGACTGGGTTGAGCGTGTGGCCAGTGACTTACAACCTCTCAAGCCGTTGCACGATTTCCTTAATTATGTGTTTGATTAGTCGTGTTTTGGTAACAATCTGTAATCTGGGATTTTGCCATCATTTTGCCGAATGTGTCGGCAAATTGCCACCCGATGCGGGCGAAACCTGATTTTTTTGCCATTTTTTTTGCCCTTTTGCCAACGGGCGGAGAAAAAAATGGCCGTTACTTGTGTTAATTTCTTAATAAATGATACCTATTAGAAAAAATGATAGTATCTTTGCGCCCGATTTCAATAGCGTAATCTTTTTAAACCAAGAACATTTACAACAACCAACATAAACAAACACAAGTAATTATTTAAAGACTCTTATGAAGAAATTCTTTATCCTGATGCTTGCGCTGGCCTCCAGTCTGGGACTGAGTGCCAGTGAAGCCGATCTGGTGATGCCCTCGTCGCTGCATGAGCTCAGTTTCCTGCATTGGGGCTTTCTCGTGTGCATCCTGGGTATGCTGTTTGGTGTGTATCATTTCATCAAGACCAAGAATCTGCCCGTGCATGAAGCAATGCGCGAGATTGGTGAGGTGATCTACAAGACCTGTTCGACCTACCTGAAGCAGCAGGGCCGTTTCCTGGCCATCCTGTTTGTCTTCATTGGTGTGGTTGTAGCCTTCTACTTTGGCGGTCTGAGCCACATGTCGGTGGGTGAGGTGTGCATCATCTTGCTGTCGACAGTGATTGGTATGCTGGGCTCGTATGCCGTTGCAGCCTATGGTATCCGCATGAACACCTATGCCAACGCGCGCATGGCCTTTGCCTCGCTGCGCCGCGACCCGTTGCGCCTGCTCAATATCCCCTTGAATGCTGGCATGAGCATTGGCGTGATGCTGGTGTGCGTGGAGTTGATCATCATGCTCGTCATCCTGCTTTATGTCCCCGAGACGCTTGCTGGCGTTTGCCTGATTGGCTTCGCTATTGGTGAGAGCTTGGGTGCCAGTGCGTTGCGCATTGCTGGTGGTATCTTCACCAAGATTGCCGACATCGGCAGTGACTTGATGAAGGTGGTCTTCAAGATTGGTGAGGATGACCCCCGCAATCCTGGCGTGATTGCCGACTGTACCGGTGACAATGCCGGTGACAGCGTTGGTCCCACGGCCGACGGCTTTGAGACCTATGGCGTGACCGGTGTAGCTCTGGTATCGTTCATCCTGCTGGCCGTCAATGACCCCGAGATGCAGAAGAATCTGCTCGTGTGGATCTTCTCAATGCGTATCCTCATGGTGATTACCAGTGTGGTTGCCTACTGGATCAACAAGGCATTCTGCAAGGCAAAATATGCCGGCAAGGAGAACCTTGACTTTGAGAAACCGTTGACCAGCCTCATCTGGATTGCCAGCGTGCTCAGTATCGCTGTGACCTACATCGTTTCCTATATGCAGCTGGGCAGCATTGCCGGCAGTCCCAACCTGTGGTGGCAGTTGGCCAGCATCATCTCGATGGGAACCCTGGGCGCCGCCCTCATCCCCGAGATCACCAAGATCTTCACTTCGCCCAAGAGTGGCCATGTGCTTGAGGTCGTTAAGGCATCGCACCACGGTGGCGCTTCGCTCAACATCTTGAGCGGATTTGTGGCTGGTAACTTCTCGGGCTTCTGGACCGGTCTGGCATTTGTGCTGTTGATGTTTATCGGCTATGCCTTCTCTATCGACATTGATCCCAGCCTGATGTCCTATCCCGCCATCTTTGCCTTTGGTCTGGTGGCCTTTGGTATGCTGGGCATGGGTCCTGTGACTATCGCTGTGGACAGCTACGGTCCTGTGACCGACAATGCGCAGAGCGTGTATGAACTCTCCCTGATCGAGGAGATTCCTGACAAGGACGAGCAGATTGAGAAAGAGTTTGGCTTCAAGCCCGACTGGGAGAAGTCCAAGCACTACCTGGAGGAGAACGACGGTGCAGGCAACACCTTCAAGGCTACTGCCAAGCCCGTGCTCATCGGAACCGCCGTTGTAGGTGCTACCACGATGATTTTCTCCATCATCCTCGTGATCCAGAAGACCCTGGGCGTGGATCCTGCCAGCCTGTTGAACCTCTTGAATCCTTACACCATCATCGGCTTCCTGCTGGGTGGCTGCGTCATCTACTGGTTCACCGGTGCTTCGACCCAGGCTGTTACCGTTGGTGCTAACCGTGCTGTGGCCTTCATCAAGGACCACATCAAGCTCGACCCCAACGCTCCCAAGAAGGCCGACACCAAGTCATCGGTCGAGGTGGTAAGAATCTGCACCCAGTATGCTCAGAAGGGTATGTTCAACATCTTCCTGGCCATCTTCTTCTTTGCCCTCGGTTTCGCATGCTTGGCTTCGCCAGGTAGCGTGGGTGGCAACAACGCCGTGTCGCTGTTCGTTTCTTACCTGATCTCGATTGCCCTGTTCGGTTTGTTCCAGGCCGTATTCATGGCCAACGCCGGTGGCAGCTGGGATAACAGTAAGAAAGTCGTTGAGGTTGACCTCGACCTCAAGGGTACCGACCTGCACGACGCATCGGTTGTGGGTGACACCGTTGGTGACCCGTTCAAGGACACCTCGTCGGTATCGTTGAACCCCATCATCAAGTTCACCACCCTGTTTGGTCTGCTGGCTATGGAGATGGCCATCAGCGAGAACTTCCGCGAGTATGCTCCCTGGGTAGGCATCATCTTTGTTCTGGTGGCTGTATTCTTCGTTTGGCGCTCGTTCTACCGCATGCGCATCGACGACAGCATCGACAACATCATCAACGCCTACAAGAAGTAAATCCCGAATCTGGCCCATCAAGGGGCTTCATTGCGAGCCCCCGTCAAAACTTGTGCAAGCCGAATGCAATGATGCTTGCATCAATTGATGAGGCGCAGCCAAGTTTATCAAATAGTCAAGGCGGCGAGACCACACCACGGTCCCGCCGCCTGACTTTCATGATTCCCACAGGAAATGAGAAGGTTATTCTGTTCCTTAGTTTGCTGTTGGGGTTTCGCCCTGTTTGGCCTCTGGGACATCATACCCAAGTTTCTTTAACTCCTCTTCATAGACTCTGAAGACATGCTCGATTTTTTCATCCTGGGTCATCTCGGCCTCTCGGTTGAATATCGATTCATTGGTAAGAATCCGGTTGAGAAGCAGCTCCTTGGCTTTTTCTTTTTCCCCGATGCGCAGCAAGAACTCAATAGTGGTTTCGATATCATAGTTCTTGACGAGTTGTTTCTTGATACTGCTGACGTCATTGCACATGAACCATAACTTGTATAGCAAGACAATAACGAAAAAGGCAACGGCAAGATAAATGCCCCATAAGATAATTGATAATAAGACAGCAAAGAAATCCATATTCACAACAATTTAAAAGTTAATAATGATACAATTCCACAAAATTACAAAAAAAACAAGATAAAATGTAATTTATTTGACAAATTATTTATGTCAGCAAGAGATTAAGGGTAAGACCCTTCACGCGAAACCACGTGGGAGGCATGGATGTCGAGGTGATGATGTGGCCTTGGCGATTTTTCCCAGGGCAATAGTTATATATATGGGAGTCCCCTGTGTCTCGGTATTAATGGGCAATGAAGGGGGGCTCATTGAGCAGCTGCCTAGTGAAGGCTTTTACTTGCTGGAACTCGTCGTGGTCACATAGCAAGGTGATGCTGTTGTTCTTGTGGATGACAAAGTGATACCCCTTCTTGACCTGGTGGCCAGGACGATCCTCGGCATAGAACTGATGGTAGGCATCAATGGCCTCAAACTCTACTGGGCGGCTGCTGAAAGTATTGATTTTATCAAGCAAGACGTCCGACATGGCTTGTATGGCGTCCAGCTCTTGACGGGCTTCCTGTGATGTGGTGTCGTTGGCATAATTCTCATTGAAGTCCTTGATCGTATTATTCAGGTCACGCAGGGCGAGAAACGCCTGTGAGTCATAGATGACCATGTCGCTGGTTACAATTGACATGTCGGTGCTGATGGGTTGGTAACTATCTGGGAACTTGAGTTTTGGGACTACCATGTCCTGGATGCGAGAGTTGATGTCCTTCTCAATTTTCTTCATCTGGGCGCGGCCTATGATTACTGCAATCTGTTCAGGGGTCTGTCGCTTGCAGCCTACAGTCAGTAGCATCAATCCCATCATCAAGAGTGTCATTGTCTTCTTCATCATAACTTGCTGTTTAGACGTGAGTAATATAGCTTGATCATCAACGTCGGTAGAGGGATGCAGACGTTCTCGCTACTTAATTAATGGGGGCAAAATATAATTATATCAACAGTCAGCAAGCGGTGTTGCCCATTTTTCGGACCTGGAGTGTGATTCTGCGTTGTCAAGGCTTGGCGATTTGGGTTAAGTTGGTTACCTTTCGGGAGTGACCATTTGTAATGGCACGAGGTATCTGTCCAAGTCACCCTGCATCGGGTTTACATTGCCATCAAGAACTTCGAGTTGCTGACTCAAGGCTGCCGAGAAACGATTGTTCTCGACCTTGTAGTCGATCATTCTAGTACCGTTGAGTGCGAAACGCACATTTACTATCCTGCCTTGTATGATTTCGTTAAGTTGTTCACGGGAAACCGAAAAGACGAGATCATCATCAATGCCGTGGGATTCTGAATAGTTGGCTGCTTTAAAGCCTGCGCCAACAGTATTAAATTCCAATACTCTACCATTACTCAATGTGAGTAAAACGGGTTGTGCTTTTACCAAAAGCAGCCTGCGGTCGGATTTGGAGCGAAGCCCTGATAATCTGATGGAATACAGTTGATCATTACTATTGCTCTCCTCGATTAAATCTACCTTTAAGGTAAGCGTGTTTCCAGAAAGTGCATTTTGTTGAGATACTGAAGAAATGAACATGCCTGGGGGCACTGGCTTTTTAATGTCAACATTGCTAGACTTGCCTTGTGAAAACATAGCAAATGGCATTAACGAGACGAGAAGTAATACAATCGTTTTCATAATACAATACTTTTTT
>Ga0247611_10002671_pt1 | contig 28063 bp, 15 predicted proteins | sample 177DNAGHGhighgp2_FD_192422 | JGI IMG/M metagenome (GOLD analysis project Ga0247611, IMG submission 192422) | Sheep rumen microbial communities from Palmerston North, Manawatu-Wanganui, New Zealand - 1770 DNA GHGhigh gp2 | ecosystem: Host-associated > Mammals > Digestive system > Stomach > Rumen... | reverse complement strand
CGCCTGTGGGGAAGTCCGGTCCGGGGATGTACTGCATCAGTCCCTCGGTGTCGATGTCGGGATTGTCAATGTAGGCACAGCAGCCGTCAATCACCTCGCCCAGGTTGTGGGTGGGAATGTTCGTGGCCATACCCACGGCAATGCCGTTGCCGCCGTTCACCAGCAGGTTGGGCACCTTCGTAGGCATCACACTGGGTTCCAGCAGGGTGTTATCGAAGTTCGGGTCCATGTCGACCGTCTCCTTTTCCAGGTCGTCCATAATGTGCTCGCCCATCTTTGAGAGACGGCACTCGGTGTAACGCATGGCGGCAGGTGAATCGCCGTCCACTGAGCCGAAGTTACCCTGTCCGTCAATCAGCATGTAGCGCATGTTCCATTCCTGCCCCATACGCACCAGGGCACCATATACTGATGAGTCACCGTGGGGATGGTACTTACCCAGCACCTCACCCACGACGCGGGCACACTTCTTGTGCGGTTTGTCGCTGGTATTGCCAATGCCCATCATGCCGTACAATATGCGGCGATGCACTGGCTTGAATCCGTCACGAACATCGGGAAGGGCACGAGCCACAATCACGGACATCGAATAGTCAATGTACGAGGACTTCATCTCTTCCTCAATGTTAATCTTCAAAATTCTGTCGTTGTCAAACGTCTGATCCACTGTTCTATTTTAATTATTAAACTATTTCTCATTGAGCCGATTTCGCATTTAAGGCCATTTACAAGCCCTCTGTTGCGTTTTGCCCTTTTTCTTTCGGCCTACAAAAGTACTATTTTTTTTGCGTCCCACAAAACATTTAAGCAATTTTAAGCGGTTTCTACAGAAGATGCTTGGATTATTTTCGTACCTTTGCATCGCTTTTGCCCTAAGAAGGGCCTGCGCACCACTTCAATACAAGCATATACACAGCCAACGATGAAAAGGATTTATACCATCATTGCACTTCTTGCAGTCGTCTGCTTGCAGGCAAGTGCCGTGCTCAAGGAAAAGGACTTGGAACAGACTCTGAGCGTGCTGCGCCAGGAACTGACCGAGTATCACCACGAACTGACCGACATGGCCAGCGAGCGTAAGCAGCGCAACCAGGACATCATCAGGGAACTGGTTGAAACCATGCGTCGCTCGAACCAGAACTCGCTCATGCTCTACTCGCAGAAGAACAACTATGTCTTCGACGTGACCTACGCCTGCCACGAGGCCACCGAGCAGTACCAGGACTTCTTGCGGCAGCAGCGCCCGTTCCGCAACTTCCTTGAAAGCAACGACACCGAGATTGCCAAGTTCGACAGCCTCGTCACCAGCCTCAAGCTGATGCGCCTGTCCAAGCTCACCCCCAAGGCACAGACCGACCGCAACGTGTGTCTCACCCTGGCTACCAACATACGCAATACCATCGAGGAGAACCGCTCGCAGAACGCAGAGTACATTCGCATCTACGAGCTCACCGAACAAAGGCTGAAGTACCTCAACGACTATGCCAACCAGCTCTACACGGACATTCAGACCAGCATCTTCAAGAACGGCGGCGACAGCTACTTCTCCACCCTTCGCCACTTCGACACAAAGCTCTCCGACCTTAGGCAGACCATCACCGAGAAGTACAAACCCACTCGCAACTCCGACTGGGACAGCCGTCTCATCATCGGGCTCTTCCTCTCCATCGCCCTGTTCGCCATCATCGCCATCGCGCTGAACCTTCTGGTGTTCAAGCTCATGCCGCGCCGCTTCCATACCAGGGAGTTCCTGCTCAAGCGGCCATGCATCATCATGGCCTCGACCACCATCACCTTTGCCCTGATACTCGGTATCCTGCACGCCACGCTCAACCAGAACTTCATCATCATGGCCTCAGGCCTACTCATTGAGTACGCCTGGCTGCTCAGCGTCATACTCGTGTCGCTGCTGCTGCGTGTCCGCGGCGAGCAAATCAAGAGTGCCTTCCACATCTACACCCCCCTGCTGGCAGTTGGTTTCCTGGTCATCGCCTTCCGCATCGTCCTGATTCCAAGCGAGCTCGTCAACATGATTTTCCCACCCATCCTGCTCCTATGCAGCCTCTGGCAATGGAACGTCATCAGGCGCCACAACAGGAATGTGCCCCGTCAGGACATGTTCTACACCTACATCTCACTCACTGTCTTCGTCATCTCCGTGGTCTGCTCCTGGATGGGATTCACCCTCCTTGCCGTTCAGATTCTCATCTGGTGGATCATGCAGCTCACGTGCATCCTCACCATCACTTGCTTCTCCAGCTGGCTCCGCCAGCATGGCGAGCACCACGGCTATTCAGCAAAGCCCATCACCCAGTCCTGGCTATACCTATTTATATATAAGGTACTGCTGCCCGTGCTTGGCGTCCTGTCGGTCATGCTCAGCATCTACTGGGCAGCCAGCGTGTTCAACCTCAGCGACCTGTGCTGGCAGCTCTACAACCGTGACTTCATCCATTTTGACAATCTGCACGTCAGCATCCTGAAGCTATCTTTAGTGGTGTGCATGTGGTTCTTCTTCTCATACACCGCCAGCACCATCCTTGCCTTCCTGCGCCTGCACTACCAGACGCTCGACCCCTCGACAGCCGCCTCGCGCGAGGTCATGGGCAAGAACGTCATCCAGGTGCTCGTCTGGGGCATCTGGCTGCTCATGTCGCTCTCCATGCTCCATATCAGCGTGGCCTGGCTGCTCGCCATTTCCGGAGGTCTCTCCACGGGTATCGGCTTCGCGTCGAAGGACATCATCGAGAACATCTACTACGGCGCCTCGCTCATGGCCGGACGCATCAAGGTGGGCGACTGGATTGAAGTAGACGGAACCATGGGCAAGGTGGCGTCCATCAGCTACACGTCGACCATCGTCGAGTCGCTCTACGGCGAGGTCATCACCTTCCAGAACTCGCAGCTCTTCACCAAGAACTACAAGAACCTCACCCGCAACCACGGCTACGTGCTGGCCGTCGTTCCCTTCGGGGTGGCCTATGGCTCAAATCTGAGCCAGGTGACCCAGGTGGTCGAAAAGGCAGTGAACAGCATGCAGCACCCGTGGATAGACCCGCACAAGCACATCAAGGCGGTCATGTCGGGCATGGGCGACTCAAGCGTAGACTTCAAGCTCTTCGTTTGGGCCGACGCGCCAAAGAAGTCCTACGTCGTCAGCGATGTACTGAAGACCGTCTACGATGCCCTCTATCAGGCCGGCATCGAGATTCCTTTCCCGCAACGCGACATTACCATCAAGAACGTAGCAGAGCTGAAAGGCCAATAGTTATGCCATTGCCTTGCATTTTGCCGCAAAACGTATTGCGTTTTGCCGCAAAATGCAAAGTAATTTGCCACAAAATGCGAGGTGATTTGCCGCAAAATGCCGACACGATTTGCCGCAAAATGCCGACACGATTTGCCGCAAAATGGCGATACGTTTTGCCGCAAAACGACAGTGGACGCCTATTGCTTGATCAGGAACTTCTGCCTGTGCTTGGCATTGCGCGATTTCTGGGGGGTGCCGCTGAAGGAAGCACCCTTCACGCCCCGATACTGCTCCCAGCGCTGACGTATGCGCAGCACGTAGTCGTGGGTCTCTGAGCCGCGCATATAGCCGTGTTTCACCACCGGGTCCTGATAGTAGCGGGGCTCGCTGAGATGCAGCACGTAGAAGCTCACGTCGGCCCATCGGCACGGGTTCTTCCCGTCGCGACGGGCCAGTGCCATGGCATCGCGTATGTGGTTATAGCCGCCGTTGTAGGCTGCCAGCACGAAATCCTGCCGCTCACGGCGCTGGGGAATGTCCCTGAAGAGAGCTTCCAACTCATTCAGATACTTGGCCGCTGCCGCAATGTTCTTTTCCGGGTCGTTCATGTCGCTACGTGCCAGCCCCAGATGGTCGGCCGTCTGCGGCATGATCTGCATCAGTCCTTTGGCACCTGCCCACGACTGCGCCAGAGGGTCGAAGGTCGATTCCTGATAGCATTGTGCGGCCATGAGACGCCAATCCCATCCTATGGGTCGGCAATACTGCTGGAAAAATCCGTCGTAACGGGAGATGATGCCACCCTGACGGCTGAGCATCGGTGCATAGACATGGCGCTTGACGCCCCCACCCTTGAGCATCCGCTGCTCTTCACTGCGCACGTCGGCAAGCAATTGCGGTGCGTACCACTCCTTCACCGACCTGACCAGTTGTGTCTTGGTGCTGTCAATCACCCATCCGGGACTCAACGAGTCTGGCCTCAGCGGGAAGGCGATAATGTCGGCCTCGCCGTTCTGCAACCGGCTGAGCATCTCGGCCGTGTCACGACACACCTCCATGCGCAGCCTCACGCCCAGATGGTTGGCCAGACGCTGGCAGAGCAAGGCGTGGGTGCCTAAGTGCTGCCCGTGATAGTCGTAGAACGTTTCAGGCCCTGACAGGGTGAGGGCTATGAGCTCCCCCGCCCGTTCAATGTCGTCCAGGTCGAAGTCTGTACTGTCGGAAGAGCCGCCAAGAACGTCGCCCCAAGGAGCCATGACTGGCTCCTGTTTGCCACGGGTGTTGCATGCCACAACCAAACAAATCAGAATAAAAATGCCGAAATATTTCACTTCGCACTCAAATTTGCTGCAAAAGTACATAAATAATTGGATAATTGGGAAAAAAAGTGTAATTTTGCAAGCAATATTTTGGTTATTTAAATAATAAAGAGGTAAAAAAGAAACCATGCTACGTATAGCCATACAATCAAAGGGTCGTCTGTATGACGACACGATGAATCTGCTTGCCGAGGCCGACGTGAAGGTTAGTGCCAGCAAGCGCACGCTACTGGTAAGTGCAAAGAATTTCCCACTTGAGGTGCTCTATCTGCGTGATGACGACATTCCGCAGAGCGTAGCATCGGGCGTGGCCGATATCGGCGTGGTGGGCGAGAACGAATATGTGGAGCGCGGTGCCGAGGCCGACATCGTTTCACGTCTGGGCTTCAGTAAGTGCCGTCTGTCTTTGGCCATCCCCAAGGAGGTGGCATACGACGGTCTGGAGTGGTTCCAGGGGAAAAAGATTGCCACCAGCTATCCGGTCATCCTGAAGAAGTTCCTGCAGGAGAAGGGTATCAAGGCCGAAGTTCACGTCATCACCGGCAGTGTTGAAATCAGTCCGGGCATCGGACTTGCCGACGCCATCTTCGACATTGTGAGCTCGGGCTCTACGCTGGTGAGCAACAACCTGCGCGAGGTAGAGGTGGTGATGCAGAGCGAGGCTCTGCTCATCGGCCATCCCGGCATGTCCGAAGAAAAGCGCCAGATCCTGCAGCAGATGCTCTTCCGCTTTGAAGCCGTGCGCCAGGCCGAAGACAAGAAATACGTGCGCATGAATGTGCCGAAGGCCCGTCTGGAGGAAATCCTCGGCGTGCTGCCAGGCCTGAAGAGTCCCACCATCATTCCGCTGGCCGACGACGAGTGGTGCTCCGTGCACACCGTACTCGATGAGCACCGCTTCTGGGAAATCATCGGTCGCCTGAAGGACCTTGGCGCACAGGGCATACTGGTGACCCCCATCGAGAAGATGATTCTGTGAAGACAGAAAACGAAAGATAATCAGGTTGAAGATGAAAACATACAGATATCCCACACCGGATTTGTGGGGCGAGATAGTGACCCGTCCGCATCTTGACACAACGCAGCTGCACGACACCGTGGCCGCCATCCTTGCCGACGTGAAGAAACGGGGCGACGAGGCTGTGCGCGAGTATGAGCGCCGCTTCGACCACGCCGACCTGGACGGTCTGCTGGTGAGCGAAGCCGAGTTTGACGAGGCCGAAACCCTTATCAGCGACGAGCTAAAAGATGCCATCCGCATGGCTCATCACAACATTGCACTGTTCCACGAGTCGCAGCGCTTCGAGGGACACCGCATTGAGACGCAGCCCGGTGTGGTGTGCTGGCAGAAGAGCGTACCCATTGAGAAGGTGGGGCTCTACATTCCCGGAGGCACAGCCCCGCTGTTCAGTACCGTGCTCATGCTGGCCACTCCCGCCCGCATAGCCGGTTGCAGCCAGATTGTGCTCTGCACGCCCCCCAACCGCGAGGGCAAGGTTCATCCGGCCATCCTCTTCGCCGCCCAGGTGGCAGGCGTCAGTCATATATATAAAATAGGTGGCGTGCAGGCCATCGGCGCGTTGGCCTTCGGCACGCAGAGCGTACCCAAGGTGAACAAGATCTTCGGCCCCGGCAACCAGTATGTGATGCAGGCCAAGCAGCAGGTGTCCATCAGCGATGCGGCCATCGACATGCCCGCCGGTCCGTCTGAGGTGTGTGTCATTGCCGATGCCACGGCCCGTCCGGACTTCGTGGCGGCCGACCTGCTGTCGCAGGCTGAGCATGGAGCCGACTCGCAGGTGCTGCTGATCACCACCAGCGAGCAGGTTCTCAATGAGGTGCAGCAGCAGGTTGCACTGCAACTTGAACGGCTGAGCCGTAAGGAGATAGCTGCCAAGGCGTTGGCCAACAGCGTCTGCGTGCTGGTTTCCACGACGTCAGAGGCTATAGAACTGAGCAATGCCTACGCCCCCGAACACCTGATTATACAGACGCAGGACTACGAACAACTGGCCGAGCGCGTGATCAATGCCGGTAGCGTGTTCCTGGGTCCCTATGCCTGCGAGAGTGCCGGCGACTACGCCAGCGGCACCAATCACACACTGCCCACACATGGCTATGCCACTGCCTATAGCGGTGTGAATCTCGACTCCTATTGCCGCAAGGTAACCTTCCAGCATCTCTCGGAAACGGGAGTCAGGAGCATCGGCCGCACGGTGGAGCTGATGGCTGAAGAAGAACAGCTCGGGGCGCACAAGAACGCCATGACCGTACGCCTGTGCGCCATTAACAATGAGACGCGAAATTAACAATTGGAAAAGATGAAAAGTTTAGAGCAGTTGCTGCGACCCAACATTGCCAAACTGGCACCCTATAGTTCGGCCCGCGATGAATATAGCGGTCACGAAGCCCATGTCTTTCTCGATGCCAACGAGAATCCCTACAACAACCCGTTCAACCGCTATCCCGACCCCCTGCAACGGGAGCTGAAACAGGCCATCGCCCACGTGAAGCAGGTACCGGCCGAGTGCATCTTCGTGGGCAACGGCAGCGACGAGGCCATCGACCTGCCCTATCGCTGCTTCTGCCGGCCGGGCATAGACAACGTGGTGGCTATAGAGCCCACCTACGGCATGTACCGCGTCTGCGCCGACATCAACGACGTGGAGTACCGCCCTGTTCTGCTCGACGAGAACTACCAGTTCCACGCCGAAGACCTGCTGGCTGCCACCGACGAGAATACGAAGCTCATCTGGCTCTGCTCGCCCAACAACCCCACCGGCAACAGCCTTCTTACCGACGAGATCCTGAAGGTGCTGGCAGGCTTCCAGGGCATCGTCATTGTCGACGAGGCCTACATCGACTTCTCGCGCCAACGGTCGTTCCGCCATGAACTGCGCCGGTGGCCCAACCTCGTGGTCCTGCAAACCATGAGCAAGGCATGGGGCTGCGCTGCACTGCGGCTGGGCATGGCCTTCGCCTCGCCCGAAATCATCCGCATCTACAACAAGGTGAAATACCCCTACAACGTGAACCTGCTCACCCAGCAGGAGGCCCGCAAGGCTCTCTCCGACATGAACCAGACCGACAAATGGGTGCGCATGATCCTGGGCGAGCGCGGCAGGCTGATGGAGGCATTCGCACAGCTCCCCGTCTGCCAAAAGGTCTTTCCCACCGATGCCAATTTCTTCCTTGCCCGCATGACCGATGCCAAAGCCATCTACGACTACCTGGTGGAACGCGGCATCATCGTACGCAACCGCTCACGGGTACAGCTCTGCCAGAACTGCCTGCGCATCACCGTGGGCACACGCTCTGAGAACAGCGAACTGCTGGCGGCACTCAGACAGATGGGCTGAGCCTGCCCACACGCCCGGGGACAAAGATTATCACACAAAACCTTCAATCAAACACTATGAAACTGAAATTCTCCATAGACTATCGGGCCGAGTGGGGACAGCAGCTGCAAGTGAGCCTGTGCTACCACTCGCTCGACGGGTCGGAACGCACACAGGTGCTTCCCATGACCACTCAGGACGGCGACTGCTGGCAGGCAGAAACAAGCGTGGTCGAGTCCAGACGCAGCCCTGTGGTAGCCTTCACCTATTATTATATCGTTGCCGACGGCGATGGAACCGAACTGCGCAGGGAATGGAGCGGTGCACCCCGCATCTACAATTTCGACTCGACGAAGACCTACATCATGGCCGACCACTGGCGCGACTGCCCCCTGCCCCAGCATCTTTATACCAGTGCCTACGGCGTCACTCGCGGACTGACCGTAGGCGAACAGGTTCAGGCCATGCGTCTGCCTCTCTACCGGAAGACCATCCTGTTCCGTGTTTCCGCCCCGCAGCTGCTTGAAGGACAGCAGCTGGCCATCGTGGGCAGTCATCCCTCGCTGGGGGCGTGGAACCCCGTTCGCTACCTACCCATGGAGTATTTAGGACAGCGCGACTGGATGCTGTCGGTCAATGCCGACATGCTGGGCGCACCACTCGAATACAAGTATGTCGTGGTCGACACCGCCACCCACCAACTGCTTGCATGGGAGGAAGGCGACAACCGCGTGGTTGGCGACATGCCCGCCGACGGCGAGGTACTCGTGGACTACGGACAGCCACTGCGACTGGCCGAGAAGACTTGGCGGGCTGCAGGCGTCTGCATACCCGTGTTCTCCCTGCGTAGCGAGCATTCTTTCGGCGTGGGCGACTTCGGCGACCTGAAGCGTTTTGCCGACTGGGCTGCCGAGACGGGAATGAAAGTCATACAGTTGCTGCCTGTTAACGACACCACCTGCTCGCACCAATGGGGCGACAGCTATCCCTACAACATCGTGTCGGCCTTTGCCCTCCATCCCCATTACCTGGACTTAGAACAGGTGGGACAACTGCACAACCGCCAGCGCATGACCGCCTTCCGCAGGCGGCAGCGCGAACTGAACAGCCTGCCCTACAGCGACTACGAGGCCGTAGACCGGGTGAAAAGCGAGTATGTATGTGCTCTGTTTGCCGAACAGGGAACAGACACGCTTCAGACCGACGCCTTCAAGTCGTGGCACGAAGCCAACCGCTACTGGCTCGACGACTATGCTGCTTGGAAGACCAAAACCGGACGGGTACTGGCCGACGGCCTGTCTGCTGAACAGCAGAAAGAGCTGATTGCCTTCGTACAGTATCACCTGCACAGACAGCTCAAGGACGCTGCCGACCATGCACGCTCAAAGGGCATCTTCCTGAAGGGCGACCTGCCCATCGGCGTGAATGCCGACAGCACGGAAACTGCCGGGCATCCAGACCTGTTCTGCATGAACGGGCAGACTGGTGCACCACCCGATGCCTTTGCCCTGCAGGGACAGAACTGGGGATTCCCCACCTACAACTGGAACCACTCCGACGAACTGCAGTCCTGGTTCCGCAAGCGTCTGGCTCATCTGAGACAGTATTTCGATGCCCTGCGCATAGATCACGTGCTCGGTTTCTTCCGCATTTGGGAGATTCCCTCCGAGCAACGCTTCGCCACCATGGGCCACTTCAAGCCCTCACTGCCCCTCACGGCCGGCGAGATAGAGTACGACGGGCTTGCGTTCCGCAAGGAGTTCCTCACCCGACCATTCATCAACGACGGCATCATTGCCCGCCTCTTCGGCATCCACGCCCAATACGTCACCGATACCTTCCTGCTGAAGAAAGCATACGGCCTGTACGACCTCAAGCCCGAGTACGACACGCAGCACAAAATCTGTATGCACTTCCAAGGACGTAGTGACGAGAACAGCCTCTGGATTCGCAACGGACTGTACCGCCTGGTGTCAAACGTACTCTTCATCGAGGATCCCGACCAGCCCGATATGTACCACCCGCGTATTGCGGCCTATGCAGAACCCGTGTTCCAGATGCTCACTGCCGAGGAACGCGATGCCTACATGCGGCTCTACAACAACTACTATTACCAGCGCCATTCCATGCTTTGGGGCAAGACGGGCTACGACCGGCTCAGCGAAGTGCTGCGCGGTACCGACATGCTGATCTGCGCCGAAGACCTGGGCATGCTGCCCGACTGCGTGCAGCACGTGCTCGACGCGCTGCGCATCCTGACCCTCGAGGTGCAGCAGCTGCCCAAAATGTCCGGCGAGGAATTCACCCATCTGAACGGCAACCCCGTACGCTCAGTGGCCACCATCAGCACCCACGACATGCCGCCCCTGCGCCTTTGGTGGCAGGAGCACTCCGAGCAGGTGCAGCGCTACTTCTCGACCATGCTGCAGAAGCAGGGCAAGGCACCTGAGCAGCTCCCAGCCCTACTCGCCGAGGAAATCATTGCCCGTCACCTCTATTCGCCTTCCATGATATGCATCCTCTCCTTGCAGGACTGGCTGGCCATGGACGGAGAACTACGTTCAAAGAATCCGCGCGAAGAACGCATCAACGTGCCCAGCGACCCCTACAACCGCTGGCAGTGGCGCATGCATCTCACCATAGAACAGCTCATGCAAGCCAACCGCTACAACGACAAACTACGTACACTGATAACACGCAGCAAGCGATGAAGCCCTACGACACCTATATCTTCGACCTCGACGGCACACTGCTGAATACCCTGACCGACCTCACTGCTGCCGTGAATCACGCCATGAACGTCTGCGGCATGCCCCCCCACACACACGACCAGGTCAGGCAATTCCTGGGCAACGGCATGGCAGCACTCATCACGCAGGCCGTGCCCAACGGCCGACAGAATCCCTGCTTTGAGCAAGCCCAGCAAGCCTTCCGCAGCTACTATCTGGAACACCAGTTCGACCACACCGGCCCCTACGAAGGAATTCCACAGGTACTTGCCATGCTCAGGAAAAGGGGAAGGCACCTGGCTGTGGTAAGCAACAAGTTCCATGCGGCCACCAGCGAACTTTGCCGCCATTACTTCCCCGACACCATCGAGGTGGCTATCGGCGAACACGAAGCCGAAGGCATCAGAAGGAAACCGGCTCCCGATACCGTCATCGAAGCTATGCGCCAGCTGGGGGTGGGCAAAGAACGTGCGGTCTACGTAGGCGACAGCGACGTCGACATACTTACCGCCCGGAATGCAGGCCTCCCCTGCATCAGCGTGCTGTGGGGCTTTCGCGACCGCCAGTTCCTACAACAGCACGGCGCTACCCTCATGGCCGAACATCCCGAAGATCTGCTACAAATGGACAGCGGACTGTAGCTTATGCAAAAATTCATTTATTTTAAGTGATTAAACGAATGTAAATTTTCTGCTGAAGGGAGCAAACAGAACTTAAAGGCCATTTTTCAATTGTTAAAATGCAACAAAAATAACGGACAAAATGTCAGTTTACGACATTTTGACTTTATATTTGCATCAGTATCATTCAGCAGAAAATAGTTATTAACAAAACAATTATCATTATGAAAAAGATTGCAAACTATTTGGCATCCGGCCTTAGCCTCGTAGCCATTGTTTTCTCGGTAGCAGCATTCAACCAGACATGCGCAGCCACACAAAGCACATCGCAAGTAGCCTCCATGACATCGGCACCTGCAGCACAGCCCGTTGACCTGACCTACGCGGCAGAGAAGGCACTGCCCTCTGTGGTCCATATTAAATATGTTCAGAACTCTAAGATACAGACCGTGAAGGTGCAGAGCGACCCCTTCGAGGACTTCTTCAGCGACCCCTTCGGAGGATTCTTCGGTCGGGGACAGGGACAGGGAGGCACCCGCGAGCGCAAGGTGCAGACTCCTAAGCGCGAAGCTACCGGCTCGGGTGTCATCATCTCGCAGGACGGTTATATCGTGACCAACAACCACGTGGTCGACGGTGCCGATGAGCTGACCGTCACCCTGAACGACAACACTGAATACTCGGCACGCATCATCGGAGCCGACAAGACCACCGACCTGGCACTCATCAAGATCGACGGCAAGAACCTGCCTGCCATACAGATTGCCAACAGCGACAACGTGAAGGTGGGCGAATGGGTACTGGCCATCGGCAACCCGCTCGGTCTGAACAACACCGTCACGGCAGGCATCATCTCAGCCAAGGCACGTACACTCGGTGCCAACGGCGTTGAGTCGTTCATCCAGACCGATGCCGCCATCAACGCAGGCAACTCGGGCGGTGCACTGGTCAACGCCAACGGCCAGCTGGTGGGCATCAACGCCATGCTCTACTCACAGACGGGCAGCTACAGCGGATACGGATTCGCCATACCCACAGCCATGATGAACAAGGTGGTCAGCGACCTGAAGGAATACGGAACGGTGCAGCGTGCCATGATTGGCATCAGCGGACGCGACGTGAAGACACAGGTTGACCTGGAGAAGGAGCAGGGCAAGGATGCCACCGACTACGGAACCATGGAAGGCATCTATGTGGGCGAAGTCGTTGAGAACAGTGCTGCCGAGGAAGCCGGCATTGAGAAGGGCGACGTCATCATTGAGGTTGACGGCCAGAAAATGACCAAGTTCGGCGACCTGAGCGGTGTCATTGCCCAGAAACGTCCTGGTGACAAGGTGAACATCACCTATCTGCACAATAAGAAAAAGCAGACCAAACAGGTGACACTGCGCAACGAGCAGGGCAACACCAAGGTGGTGAAGAATGCCGACCTGGATGTGCTGGGTGCCGACTTCCGTCCTGTAACCGACGCACAGAAGAAGCAACTGGAAATCAGCTATGGCCTGGAGGTCATCAAGGTCAGCGGCGGCAAGATGAAGGATGCAGGCGTGACGAAGGGATTCATCATCCAGCGCGTCAACGACACGCAGGTGAAGAGTGTCGAGGACCTGCAGGAAGTGGTGAAGGCAGCTTCTACATCGGCCGAGCCCGTGCTCATCATCCGCGGCATCTTCCCCACTGGCAAGCGCGGATACTACGTAGTGCCCCTGCAGAACGACTAACCCATAGCAAAAGAACAAGACTAAAAGAACGAGGATGTGTCCATCGACGCATCCTCGTTCTTTTTATCTCTTCAGGAAACTTACTTCACCGGCTTGATGGCGAAAGTGAAGTCGTAGTCCTTATAGGGCAGACGATACTCGTTGCGCGGCCATGCTCCCCATGAATTCACGCAGCCCAGGCCAAGCTGACGCTGCTGGATGTGAACGCTGGTCATGCCCGAGGGGACGAGGTCGCCGCTGTGGTGGCCCCAGGCCTTGTCCTTGTGGGCGCCGTCGTCCAGCTGGGCGGTGGTGTAAGGCAGTGCGGAAGCCTCCATCGGGGCGTTGCTATAGAACTGCAAGCCACGGCCATCCTTATTGAGCACGCTGAACCAGCGCACGTCGGTGTGGTTGCCGCTCTCCTGCGGACGGATGTACTCGAAGTACTCCTTCGAAACCTCGTTGGTGTAGAATCCAAGGAACTCGGAGTCCTTACGATCCAGGTAGTTCTCGGCCGGACCGCGCCCATAGTACTCAATGCGATTGAAGCACTTGGGCATCTGGATAGCCATGCCAAAGCGGAACAGTTCGCTGACCTTGGCTTCCTTGTCGACGGTTAAATGCTCACGCACAATCACCTCGCCCTCGGAAGTAAGCGTATAGGTCAGGGAGAGCTGAGCTTTCTGGTCGGGCATGTCGAAGCTGACGAGCACGGCATTGCCAGCCGACTCTACGCTCTTGAGCTTCATCTGCGGGTTGTGCCAGGTGCGGAAGCGGTTCTGTAGGCCTGCACCATAGTCGTTGTCGGTGGGAGCACGCCAGAACTCGGGCACGATGCTTTCGCGGTTCTGCAGCATCTCCTTACCGTCGACGGTCAGATAGTCAATCCAGCCCGTCCACTTGCCCACGTAGAGGTCGGTGCCAGCTGCAGAGAGCTTTACGTAGCTATTGGTTTCCTCCTTGGCTACGACGACGCCTTCGGCAGTCTTCAGCTCGGGGAACTGATACTCGTTGAGACAGAACTGCTGACGGGCAAGCACCTGACCTTTGTCGACCAATGGGGCTCCGTTCTTCGACTTAAAGATGAACCATACGAAGATTTCCTGGTCGCCATGATGTCCGAGCACACGCTCTGCGGTCTGCTTCAGAGCCTCGTCGGTGATGGTCTTGCGCTGCTGGGGCTGAATGCCGCTGATGTCGATGGTGCCGCCATGGCCGAAGGTCATGCCTGCAGGACGTCCCTCGGCAGCATGATGATGCTGTCCGGCAGCACCGCCAACAAACCACTGCAGTTCCATATCGTCAAGGGTCTTGAAGAAGTTCTCGTTGTAAATCTCGAACTTGCCCTGCTTCAGGTCTACATCCTTCACCCAGATGTTCTGGTAGTAGTAGCCCACCTCGTAGGCATGGGGATTCAAACGGCGGTCGGGAGCAATGATACCATTGCAGTTGAAGTTATAGTCGCTGGCAGGATACTTGCCATAGTCGCCGCCGTATGTAAAGATCTCACGGCCCGTAATGGGACTCTTGTCACGCATGCCCTGGTCCACGAAGTCCCAGATGTAGCCACCCTGGTACTTCGGCTCTTTACGTACCAGATCCCAGTACTCCTTGAAACCACCCATCGAGTTGCCCATGGCGTGGGCATATTCGCACTGGATCAGCGGACGCGGGTTGTCGCCCTTGCAATAGCGCTCGCACCAGCCATAGTCGGCATACATCGGACAGGTGATGTCGGTATAGCCACCATCGTAGGGAGCACGCTCGTACTGCACGGGGCGCGTCTTGTCGGTAGCCTTGATCCAGTCGTAGCACTTCTCGAAGTTGGGGCCGAAGCCGGCCTCATTGCCCAGCGACCAAACGATAATGCTGGGGTGGTTGCGGAAGGAGAGCACGTTACCCTGATTGCGCTCCAGGTGCATCTTCTCGAAATCGGCACGCTTGGCCAGCGTATGCTCGCCATAGCCCATGCCGTGGCTCTCAAGATTGGCCTCAGCCGTGACATAAAGGCCATACTCGTCGCAGAGATCATACCAGCGGGGATCATCGGGATAGTGGCAGGTGCGCACGGCGTTGATGTTCAGCTGCTTCATGATCTTGACGTCCTCAATCATGCGGTCCATCGAGACGATGTAGCCACCGTCGGGATCAAGTTCGTGGCGGTCGGCACCTTTTATTAATATAGGCTGGCCGTTGACGAGCAGTTGAGCGTTCTTTATTTCAATGTGGCGGAAGCCCACACGCTGCCTGATGGCCTCCAGCACCTTGTCGCCCTGCTTCAGCGTAATCAAAATGGTGTACAGATTAGGCTCTTCAGCCGACCAGGGCTTCACATCATTCAGGTAGATTTCTTCATTCAGCCCAAACTCGTCGCCTACTTTGCCGTCAGGAAACACCACCTTCATAGTGGCTTTGGCATTACCTTTCACCTTTGCATCAATCTTCAGCATTCCGCGCTTAGAGTCCGTAAGCCAGTCCTGCGTCACGACAATGTCCTCAATGTGAGCCTTCGGACGGGCATAAAGGTAGACCTCACGGGCAATGCCTGTGAAGCGCCAGAAGTCCTGGTCCTCCAACCATGAGCCATCGCACCAGCGCATCACCTGCATGGCGATAAGGTTCTTGCCCTTCTTCAGATACTTGGTGATGTTGAACTCGGCGGCCACCTTCGCGTCCTCGGAGTAACCCACGAACTTGCCGTTGACCCAAACACTCAGATTGCTGGTGGCCGAACCTACATGGAAGTAGACCTCCTGACCGCTCCAGTTGGCCGGCAGATCGAAGGTGCGGCGATAGGAGCCCGTGTAGTTGTTGGTCTCGGCAATGTAGGGCGGATTGTTGTCGAATGTGGTACACCAGGCGTAGCCAGCGTTCTTGTAGATCTTGTCACCATAGCCCTCAATCTCGAAGAGCCCCGGAACGGGGAAGTCCACCCACTTCGAGTCATCGTACTTCACGGCGAAGAAATTCTTCGGGGCGAGGTTGTGGTCCTTCACGAAGTTGAAGCGCCACTTGCCCTCCATAGAGAGGTAACGGCTGGACTGTGTCTTGTCGTTCACCTTGGCCTTGTCGGCATCCTCGAAGGCGAAGAAGGCGGCACGGCGTGCCTCTCGGTTCACCTGGTTCACATTAGGATCAAGCCAATAAGGCTTCACGTCGGCCATGGCTTGCAACGAAGCCAGACAGACGAGCGATAAGAATAGTTTTTTCATCATTTGTTAGCTGTTATTAGTTATTGATTGCAACTCTCTGACTACAAAGATATACCTTGTCAAGTGCAAAGATAAGTATTATTTCTGAAAGTTCAAAAAAAACACAAAGATTTTATAAGCTTTTCTCTAAATCCAATCCTTTTTGAGTATTTCTATTAATAAAAAGGAAAAATTGATTCAGTATCGAAATCTTTTTGTATTTTTGCAGGTGCAATTCCTAATTTATAGATTAGCTGAGAAATTAGAAACACAAATATAGAGGTATATGGAAGCAATCACCTTTAGCCCGGCACAAGTGCACGTGTTCAATCTCGTGTCGCATATCAAGTCTGATCATGGGTTGGATAAACTCAGGGCTCAGCTTGCTGCCTTTTACGCAAAGCAAGTAGACGATGAGATGGATGCTCTTTGGGAGAGTGGTCAATTTGATGAGAAACGGATGAAAGAACTGCGTGGTTCACATTTCCGTACTCCTTACAACAATAATTATCATTTGTAGCCAAAAACGACAAATAAGTAGAACCCCGTGACCCGATAAAAAGAAGGCCAATGAAGCGTAAGAACCCTATACATGCCTATAAACGGCTATTGGCCCACGACCATGACTGGGACTATGCCTATCTGATAGCCTTGGAGAAGAAGAAGCTCCAGAGGATGCGTGACTGCATCAAGAGCGAGGGGCATCTGGCGAATAATGCCATCGTGGTACGCGACATCAGCATCTGCATCCACCTCATTGACATTTTCATGGAGGATGATGCCGTCTATAACACCTGGCTCCACCAATCCTTCTCTGGTGAAATGAAGTTCCGTAAACTGGAGAATGGAAATTACGAACTTGACGATACAAACAGAAAGCCTATTGCCGACTACCCCGTCTATGTGAATGTGAGGAATGAGCGGCGTTTTTTCCGCTTCACCCCCATCAGGGACGCACAGCTGGAGGGCAACAGAGACAGGGCCATTCTCTCAATTGTGAGACTGCGCCAGGAAAAAGCTCTTCACCTTTATCACTTAATCAGAGAATACAACATATTATCGTGGTGGGACTGAGCATTAAAGTTCTCCAAATCTTTTGCCTAAATCTGTGGCTTTTACCATTTTTCTTTGTACTTTTGCAAGTTGTAAACAGAAAACGTCAAGATGAAGAGTGGCATACGACAGGAACTATTGGAACTTCAGGTCCTACAAGGCATTGACTTTGTAAGACAGACAAAAATAAAGAGCTATCGCTGAACGACAGCTCTCTATAAAATTGGGCAGTATCGATAAAGCCTTACCCCACGCGGGATTCTACCCGGATAGTCAGAACATACATTCTTTGACCTAAAGGTACAAAGCGACACGTCGATTACTGACGTTGCAAAGATAAATATTATTTCTGAAAGTTGCATGTATTTTAGCGATTATTTTGCGTTTTTTCGAAGATTTTGAGTTCCTTTGATAAAGGGAGGCTATAAAGCAGGGTTAAAAAATGCATTTTTTCTTGCTATTATCGAAATCTTTTTGTATTTTTGTGGCGAAAAATAGACTACAAAATGAGCAACAAAGAACCTGGCTACGTTTACATACTGACTCACTCGACCTCTGGTCGCTTGCTTACTTGCAAGCGCTCGATCTTTGGTCGCTTCGACACCTTGAAGAATCCCAGTTTTCGCGACGATTGGGTGAAGACGATTATCCTACATATAAAATAAGCAGATTCAAACCTGCTTATTTTATATCTTCGACATAACCTATTGAAAGCAAGCAACTTATAGATACATTCTAAAACTATATACATTGATTAACTGTAAGCGTATCCGTTCTAACGCCTTGACTTGTATCTGAAAAATTTGCAAACCCTTCGTCAGAGCTAAAATCTCTAGAGACATTTATGAAGACAAATGGCCTTACCCACGCTATCGTTACTTCTATCACAGAGACGGGGAAGAACCTGGTCGCTCATGCCGCAATTTCCGCTAACTGTACTTGCGTCATTCCTCGCTTCAATCGCAAATTCTTTATTGCTTGTCCTATATCTATGTTTATGATTAATCCTTGGTTTTTCTTTTATTGCTTTGTGTTTGCAAAGTAAAACTGTCTTTCTAAATTTGCAATCGATTTCTGCCTTTTTTTGATATTTCTTGCAATTTTTCCAAAAATAATTGTATCTTTGCCATTGCAAACTGAAACATCAAAAGGGTGTGAAACTAATGTTCCATATAAAAGCGTTCTCCCACGTCGCAATTTACATCGCACCGCGGGAGATTACTTTCCAAAAAGGAAAGGTTTACTACGGCTTATAGCCTTGTTGTGAAAAGATAATTTCACAGATAGTACGATGCAAAGGTACGACTTTTGAATGAAATAGACAAATATAATCACAAAAAAATGGATGACATCGTTTTAGGTTTAGATCCAGGCTCAAATTCCCTCGGAACAGTGGTTAGAGATATGTCAAATGACAAACTTTCTGACCAAATAGTTTATTATTCTGTCGATACATTTGAAAGCACCGTCATAAAAGGAGTGTCATTAGCAGCTCAACGGTCTGCTGACAGCCGGCAAAGGAGGCAGCACAGAGTCAGACGAGACAGATTGTGGGCCACATTAAATGTGCTTATAAAGTATCATTTATGCCCTCTGAAACAAGAAGAACTGGACGCATGGCGCATCTATGACAAACGACGTGGCTATTTTCGAAAATATCCTATTGAATCCAAGGAATTCGCTCAATGGATTACCTTGGACTTCAATGGAGATGGTATTCCTGATTATTCTACGCCATTTGAGTTACGCCATTTATTAGTCACAGAAAAACTGGATTTTAATTTACGGCATAATCGCTACCTTTTAGGGCGAGCCATCTATCATATTGCCCAACACCGTGGTTTCAAAAGTAGCAGGCTGGGAATTGGAAAAAGCAGCGATGACGTTGAAGAACAAGAAGGAGATGAAGAAGACATCATAACGCAATTGGAGCGTTCTGAAACAAAGAAAAAAGGCAAGCTACAGGCATATATGGATAACCATATCCCTATAATAAAAACCGTAGGAAGTGCATTCCATTTATTGTTGACAGAAGGCGAAAACGATGGCACAGGTTCTCCAATAAGGGTTAGAGCATCAGAATATGAAGCTGTCCGTTCACAACTTTACGAGGAGATTGAGACTATTTTTGACTTTCAGGACTGCCTTCATGAAGAAACTGAATGTTTGGACAGACTATTGAGTGACAAAAAAGAATACGGCTCAATATTCTACATAAATCCACCTCGCATAAACAGGAAATCTATAGGCACATGTATATTGGAACCGGACAAGAAACGATGCCTCGAATCGCATCCTGAGTTCGAGAAATTCCGCGCATGGAGTTTCGTAAACACAATTCGTATACGTAACAGTGACGGCGTAATGGAACCACTTCCCTTTATGCTTAGAGAAGAAATCTTTAGGGAGTTGTTTATGGGAAGAGTTTCAGACTTTCATTTTAAGTTGATACGTAAGCTTATTCAGAAAAGGCTTGGTATAGAGAAGTTAGTGTTTAGTTCAGAGCCAAATAAGCGTACCATCAACTACCCTGACGACAACCTAATCCCTGCATGTAAGGTTACGAAGCGGCTCATTGACTTGTTTGGTGATAATTGGGAAACAGGGGGAAAAGCCATAGAAGGGAAAAGAAGAAGAGGGCATGGTAAAAATCATCCTCCTCGTCAAATCGTATATAGGCCAATGGATGTCTGGCATCAGTGCTTGTCGATTGACACTCTCGAACAATTGGAATCATACGCTCGGCAAAAACTTGGTTGGACTGATGATGACAAGATTGACAAGTTGAAGAAATTATGGTCTTCTATATCCAAGAATCGTTGTACGCTGAGTCACAAAGCGTTGTATAACATCAATTACTTCCTTCAACAAGGGCTTGGATATTCCGATGCAGTTTTCTTTGCCAAAATACCTGACATCGTAGGTGCAGAAGCATGGAACTCTAAAAAGAACGACGTATTCGACTATATCAAAAATGGCTATCAAAGCCTAAAGGATGAAATCAAAAGCCAATCAATGATTGTGGCTATCACTAACCGTCTAATTGCGGATTTCAAGACCCAAACAGAGGAGAATCAAGACTCAGATAAGAAAAGAGGCTATGACACAACGCTCACCAGTGATTATTGTGAAAAGGTAATCGACCCCTTTATTCAACGTCATTTTGGCGAGGTGACGTGGAAATCCTTTACCTCCGTGTATCGGCAGGCAATTAAGGATTCTGTGTACAAAGAATACACCTTGTTTCTCCAAGACCCTAAACGTGATTTCAGGAAACTGCCAAAATTGGGAGAAGAATTGGCAAAGATCATGGTAAGCAATTATTTCACAGACAAATCTTTGGCAGATGATTTCGGTAAGCTTTACCACCCGTCCCAGATATCAAGATTCAGGCCAGTTGAAGTAACAGGCAAAGGGATGAGGTTAGGTTCACCATCGCTTGGTAACATCCGAAATCCTGTATATCTCAGGGCGATGCATATTCTGAGACGTAAAGTGAACGCTCTTTTGGATGCAGGTATCATCCATCTTGAAGATACGCGTGTAGTACTTGAAGTGCCACATGAGATAAATGATGCTAACATGCGTAGGGCTTATAGCCTGTACCAAAGCAGACAGGAAAAAGAAAAGCAATGTATCCTGGCAGCTTTAGGAAAAGATCAGAAATATACCAATGAAGAGATAGAGAAAGTCATCCTGCTTGTTCACTCCAATAAAAACTATATAGGAGAGGACACACCAATAGAAGATAAGTCTGATAGCAAATCACGTAATGAAAGACGTTATAAGGAATGGATTAAGGAAGGTGGCATCTGCTATTATACCGGCAACCCAATTAAGTTAGAGGACTTGAGATTAGGAGAAAGAAACTCCAATTCCAAAGTGGATGTTGAACACACCATACCAAGAAGTCTGCTACCAGACAATACCAGAAAAAATCAGACCCTATGCTTCAGCTACTATAACCGTTTTGATAAAGGTAACATCCTTCCAGCCTTGCTTCCAGAGTTTGAAGCTGAAATCTCACCACGTTTGCAGCCAATAAGGGAAAAGGTAGAACGTATCAAGAAGGAAATATCATTCTGTCAGTCGAAAGCACGCGGTTCAAGTGAGAAGAATTGGAAAGACTACTGGATAGTCAAGCGTCATGTTTGGGAAATGGAACTTGAATACTGGCAGGGTAAGTTGACACGTTTTACAGCAAAAGACGTACCTGATGATTTCCGGCGCAGTCAACTGACAGATACTGCTCTGATTGCAAAATATGCGGCCCTATACCTTCGCAGCATCTTCCATAGGGTGGATGTGCAAAAGGGAGCTGTCACTGCCTTGTTCCGCAAGTTATATAGTTTTCAGGAAAAAGACAGGACGAGCCATTGCCACCATGCTATAGACGCAGCTGTTCTTTCGCTGATTCCGCCATCTGCTCAACGTGACAGAATAATAAAACTATACTATGAACGTGAAGAGGCAGAGCAAGCATCGGAAAAACGCAGAATAACACAAGAGATAAACAAAGAAATCATATCAGCACGTTTGGGCCTTTCCTTGACTGGCTTACAAAAAAGCGTGAAGTATATTGAACGTAAGATACGGGAGTCCGTTTTGGTTAATTGGAATACTACAGACAGAAGGTTAAAGCCTAACAAACGAGGTGACAGTATACGTCTTGATTTGCACGAGAAAACTCTACATGGCATAGTTAAAACAGTAAAAAAAGAGACTGACAAAAAGGATGGGACAGTCAATGTTACAAGGATCCCCAGGCCTGTTATCCGCGTCACGCTGAGTAAGTTAACCACTACTGACGATATTGTGAGTTTCTTGAATAATATTGTTGATGGGAAGCTGCGAAACTATCTTAAAGCTGTATATGATAGGAGGAAAAAAGAGGGTGTTCCATTGAAGGATATTTTGAAAAACATCGAATATGGCTCTTCCAAAAATGGGAAGCACCACCCCCTTCGTCACGTTCGCTGTTACAAGGATTCAAATCTAAGTTACGAACGGCTGATACCTGCACATCATCATATCTTCCAACGAGACAATGCACCTGAGTACAAGAAAACGACCTTTGTTAAGAGCCGTGAGAATTCCCTCCTATTAATCTATGAACATGTAAATGATAAAGGTGTTTCAAGTTGGATTGGAAGATATATCACGGGCTTTGAGCTTTCAAAGGTTGCCAACATTTTCAGAAAACACCATATAGGCATTATCTCGACGATAAACGATATACCAGAAGAAATAGGATGGCATTCTTATATTGACAAAACGACACCAATAGAATATCGCCTTAAATATGTTTTAAAGCCTGGCATCAGAATCTTAATATCAGAAAAAAAACAGAATTGGAAGAAGATGTCGGCAGTGAAACTTCTTAAGCAACTGAGAATCATTGTCAAATTTAATGAGGCTGATGGAATATGGTTATGCCATCATACACAGGTGAAGGAATACTCTGTTGAACAAGAGAATGGGAAGATGAAAACAAAGAGACAGATGAGTAAAAGGAAGATAGGAAACATAATGAGTGAAGATTTATTGATTGAACACGTTCATTTCGAAATCAACCTAAACACAAGTACAGATAGATTGTTTACTTGGCTATAAAAAGAGAGAACTCATCAATGTTTATCAAGTTCATTGATGAGTTCTCTGATTAACATCTCAGGTAATCTATTGTTACTGAATCTCTTGTGAGAAATTGGATGTTAATGGTACTAATCTGTAGGCAGTTCACAACTACTGGTGTGAATATCAGTACGGGTGAGTGGATGTTAATGGTACTAATCTGTAGGCAGTTCACAACTGGTCTATAGACTGCTCCACTTGGTATGCGATGTTAATGGTACTAATCTGTAGGCAGTTCACAACTGATGAGCGTCGCGGGGTCCATGCACACCGATGTTAATGATACTAATCTGTAGGCATTTCACAATGCGTAGCCTTGGTACTTCTCATGTCGTTAGATGTAAATCCTCTTATAGATTGCACATTATGAGTGCAAAGATAAACAAAAAAATCAAATAATTGCACTGAAAAAACAAAAATTTATAGAAGTGACACTTTTTTTAATTCTTTTAGTCTAAGAAGATGTACTTTCGTATTATACTTTTCGTATTATGATCAGATTTCACATTCTAAAATAGAAAAATTTGTTGAATTGATAAAAAAAAGGTATCTTTGCAACCATTAATTGTTGTGGTTAAATGAAACTTAGGACAATATGACTACACCGATTCTTTTCAAGGAATACATTTGGCTGGTGAACACTATTTACCAGGCTCGTAACATCACTTTGGAAGAGATTAACCGCAAGTGGGTGCAGACGGAAATGAGCGGTGGCGTGGAAATGGTGCGTAACACCTTTATCCGTCATATGAATGCGATTGAGAATATCTTCGGCATATACATCGAGTGTGACAGGAAGAACGGCTATAAATATTATATAGGTAATCCCAAGGTACTTACAGAAGACAGCATTCAGAACTGGATGCTCTCCACTCTGTCAGTCAATCATGTCATCAGCGAGAGCTTCAGCCTCCAGAAGCGCATACTCCTTGAACCTATACCTTCTGCAAAAGGCTATCTGAAGCCAATTATCAATGCCATGAAGAAGAAAAGGCTCATCACCATCTATTATCATAAATATGGTGCAGAAGAGCCAAAAGAGTATTTGATGGCCCCATATTGTATCAAGCTGTATCACAGACGATGGTATGTCCTAGGCAGATATGAATCTGGCGAATTCAGGGTATTCTCATTCGACAGGATTAAGGAGCTGATAATCAGTAATGATGGTTTTGAATTGGATGAAGACTTTGATGCGGAGGAGTATTTCAGCGAATGCTATGGTGTAGTCAGAGATGAGGAAAAGCCTGTAGAGCGGATAGTCCTTCGTGCATACGGTGATGAAAGTCTCTATTTGCGCGACCTTCCCATTCATCAAAGTCAAGTAGAGATAGATAGTGGCGAAGGTTATACTGACTTTGAGTGTTATGTCCGTCCAACTTTGGATTTCTGCGGCCAGATTCTATCACGAGGTTGCCGTCTCAAAGTGCTCAAACCTCAATCATTAGCCGATAAAATTCACCAAATGTTAGCGGATGCACTAAAAATTTACGAGGAATAGCGAAGATTTCTCGAACATGCACCATGATTTGAAACAACCTTCGCTTATCTTTGCACCGAAATTGCCAGTCTCATAAAACAATCGGTTTATTAACCACCCCAATGAGAAGTAAATTCCATTGGGGATTATAAGAAATGCAGAAACGTTATGGTGTTTTTTAGATTATGACATTAATTATGAAACAGTATTTAGATTTATTGGACAGAGTGATTGGAGATGCCAAGACTCTCAGCAGGACAGAGTTTGAAAACAAGTACAAGGGTAAGGTTATACCGATTATCCTAAACGCTCCGTGTGTTTTCAATGGCTCAACGTCCCTTTTTCGTGGTCGACTTGCGGAGGACGTCGGCTTAGATGAGAATTTGTCAAGTCCTGCAACATTTTCCTATGTTCCCCTATTCTTGAACAAAAACGGAAAACCTAAAATGGGGAGGGCAAACTATGAAGGTCAGTCAATCTTCTATGCTTCTGAACATATAAAGACCAACTTTAAGGAGATAAGCAAAGACTGCAACATCGGTGACGAAGCATACATGGCGAAATGGAGAATCAAGCCCAACTCAAATCTACATTTGTGTCGCACAGTGCCTGCATGGGGGATAAGTACTGCCAATGACTCTAATGGCACATTTTCAATAACAGACCCAAGCATCGTAAATGGTGAGTTGGGGCTGTATTTGAAGCGGTTGGGCTATATAATGATGTCAGACGAGGAGGTCGGGAAATATCTTGGCTCTTCATTTATTGCTAATTGTATATATTCAATCAATGTTCCTGCAAAAGACGATGCTGGAAACGATACTGGGTCCCACTATGATGGCATTGCTTACCCAAGTGTCGCTGCAGGCGGCATGGAGGAGGTAAACATCGCCCTAAAACCTGAATTTGTTGACAAGCATCTCGAATTGGAATGTGTCATCAAAGGGCGATTGGCACCAGATATGCGGTCAGTGAAATATGAGAAGATAGGAATCAATGAGGGAGGTAGAATCGTTTGGTATTCATCCTTTATTGACGAAAGTTCCATAATTGACGTTGTGCCGACGTATTTCGACACTACAGGATGCAGTGTTGATTTGGCTGACGGAATAATACTTGATGCAGATGATAAGGTGGTAAGTTCAGAGATGGTGCCGTTTACGCAAGCCCTCAATTTTCATCGCGACGAGCTGTTTAACGGATTGGCAGAATTTATTAACACCCAAATTAAGGAGAACCAAATAGACGATATTGCTGCATTAGATAAGACTGTCCGCATTGGTGTCATAAGAGAATTTTCAGGCTGGAAGTTGGTCAATGGCGACCAGACCATTCTATTGAGTAGGGTTTTATTCTCCATCACCTTGAAGAACCAACTAAGAAAACTTTCTCCAGATGAAGTAAGGTGATGGTTAGACAAAGATTGGCGATGCCAGATGTGTTCTTATGACATCGCCAATCACTAATGCATGACATTACAGAAAACAGCCCCATTAGTGCTATGAGTTACTTCTCAGAGAAAACTCTCAATCATCTGTGTCTGCAGCAAGGTCTGTCTGCCCACCATCGCCAGCGTAGTTTTGACATCGCGTTGGCCTGCAAGCTGACGCTGACGTATGGTAAGTATCATTTGATGATGGACTACAGGCAGTTGGCTATGAGCAAGTATCAGATGACGTATCAGGAGGCAGAGCGGCAGGCAGAGATGATGAATCAGATAACCATCGTACACCATTCGGCAGCGGACTTCCTCGATACGCCAGATGACAGGGTGAACGACTCCATTGATACCTACAGGGTGTATAAGCGGCTGTTGGAGGAGTACGGCGACGAGCATTTTGAACCAGCCATCGTGGACCAGTTCTGCAAGACGGTCTATGAGGACGAGGAGCATTTCATCTTCTTCAAACCGTTTTGTAACCTGTACTTCTCTATATATGCCGATGCGCTGCTCTGGTACCAGCAGGGAAGGATTGGCTACGAAGAGTTCTGCATGCAGTTCCAGGAGCTGAGTTGGATGGACGGCAGCCGTACACCGCTCGACGGCAAGAGGCTCAAAATGTACATCATGTCAATGCGAGAGGTGGTAGAGATGTATAAATCCATTGTGAAAGGTAGTAAAACGTATTTGTAAATAAAGCAAGTAAGTATAAATTTCTTATTGACTATGAGTGTATAATTTAATGCATTGGGCGGTTTGTTCACGTTCAGATACATCAACGATGTTGAAGACATGGATTTAGATGACCTGCAAGAGATGTATGCTGACATGGAGGAGGAGTTTCATGTCGTAGAAAAGGATTATAAGGACCTGAAAGGGGAGTTAGACAAACTAAAAGAAGTCATCAACAGGAAGAATCCAGAAGAGAAGAGGGAGAAGATTAGAAAGAAACTGAAAAAAGCCAAGGAAATATTGGGGGATGAGGATATTCCTTATGAGGTGAGGATGAAGTATATCATCGACGCATACAGGAAGGACCAAAAGAAATGGGGAAAACTTCTTGAATACGCGAAGCACTTAGAGGGCGAGGTGATAAGACTGAAAGAGATACTGGTTGCTAATGGCTATACTGACAGTGGCGTTGTAGGTGATTCTAAACCTGCTAAGGTAATCAATGACCTCAGAACGGAAATAAATCAACTGAAGTTAGAGCTGAAAGAAAAGAAGAAAAACGCCACAAATAAAAAGATAGAGAGGATGAAGAGTCTTATAGAGGAAGAATATCCACTAAGGAGAATCAAGTTGAGAACATTAAAGGTAACTATCAGAAATATGCAAGCCTATATTGAGGAGCTTCAGGGATTACTCGATGAGAATAATATTATCTATGGACCAATGGATTTGGCTGACAAAGAAGTGGTGGACAACATAGATAATTTTGATGAGACTGCGATAAGACTAATGAATGATTTGGAGAATATTTAAGTTGCTTTCATAAAGAAAATAGATAAGCAGATTTTGGCAGTTCTGGAAAAAAGTATTATCTTTGCAGCATAATCGGTATTAATTATGAACAATGCAGACAATCATTACTTGATTATAATTTCTAAAACAACTATGAAGCGGAGAAAAATTATTGGTTTGCTCATCCTTGTTGGATCCGTATTCCTCTACGGCTGCAGCAAAAGCGATGATGGAGGTTCACCCCTGGACCCCATAGACCCACCCACCGACCCGACCACACCTGCAGGTAGCGAGTATTGCAAGAACATGCCCGACGAGGTAGTCTTATCTTGTAACGAGACCCTTTACAAATTATTTGTTGAAAGCAATATTTCCCCAGAAAAGTTCAACATCGGCATTGAGGCAGAAGACGAGCAGTGGTGCCAGGCAAGAATCACGCAGAATCAGGATGCAGAGAACTCTCTTGTCATAGAGATTACGAGCGACACCTACAGCCGTGAGGACGGCATGGGACAACTCCTCTACGAGCCATACAGGACAGCCACACTCCATGTCACATACGGCTCTGTGGTCGATAAACGTATCAAGATTGTGCAGGAGAGTCATGTCATGCTTCTTACTGAACTTGATTACACCTCGGCCAGTGTGCTCAGGGTCTCTCCGAAAGGTGAAACGGCAGAAGTGAAGGTCCTTACCAATTGCTATAGCTGGACGTGTGTTACCAACGACAACTGGATAACCGTCACAAAAAAGGACGATGCCACATTTACTGTTACTTCGACGGCACGCCCTGAAGGTCAAATGGAAATGCGCCAAGCCGAGATCACCGTGATGAGCAATAAGT
>Ga0247611_10002670_pt1 | contig 28071 bp, 34 predicted proteins | sample 177DNAGHGhighgp2_FD_192422 | JGI IMG/M metagenome (GOLD analysis project Ga0247611, IMG submission 192422) | Sheep rumen microbial communities from Palmerston North, Manawatu-Wanganui, New Zealand - 1770 DNA GHGhigh gp2 | ecosystem: Host-associated > Mammals > Digestive system > Stomach > Rumen... | reverse complement strand
AGATTCGCAAGGACGCGGAAGCGGAATTCGCAAGAGGCGATATGTCCGCGCTGTTCGTCATTGCCGCGCTCGACGGCATGAGTTGGCTTGACAAAATTGCGATGCTCCGAACGATGGATGCTTCCGGCATCATGGATATGTTCCAAATTCCCGAAACCGCATATACGCAAAGCGGAAAAATCAAATCGCAGGATGGACCGGGACGACCGAGAACCGAAGGAATTTCTTCGGAGGCAAAAGAGAAGTCAATCGACATGGGATATTCCGAAGTGGAGGAATGAACATGGAAGTCAAGCGTTATTGCGGAGTGACCGGCGCGGATTGTGGATTCCGCGTAAATGTAGTCCCGAAGCAGAAGCCCGACAGCCTTGACGCGCTTGTGCGGGAGATTACCGCGCGGGGGAATGACGTTGAGGTTCGGACTTGCCGCGAAGGAATCAAAGTGATCGAGGTTTCAAAGAAGGTCGCGGGGGTGTTCCCGAATGATGGAACTTGATTCCCTGTGCGATAAGTGGATAACACCGATTTCGGAAGAGATCGAAGGGCAAATCATCGGGTGGGACGAATGCGAAACCACGGCGATTTCATGCTCGGTCGAAATAGATGTCGACGAACCTCCGGGTTCGGGAGAGCCGGTTGTCGGATTCGTGCCGTTCTGCCCCATGCTTTCGAGACGGACGAACATTGACACGCAAAGGAAATTAGGCGGCGTTGACTGGACGGAAAGGGATTTCATCGGAGGCAAAAGAAAAGGCCATTGATATGGGTGTAACGGAAGCGGAGGAATAATGGATTTCAGAGTAAAAGAGATTGTCACGGCGTATATTCTGGAACATCTGGACGAGACTGACGGGCCTGTTCCGTTTGAAACATATATCGTTTGGAAAGCGAAAGTGCTTCAGAATTGGAAATATCTTATTTCCTCCACTCTTCCGGATGGGATGTACTATGAATTGACATATAACGGCGACAAAAAAGAATGGTATCTTGACGCCTATAAGAAGTTTGAAAACAGAGTGATTCCCGACGAAATTGGAGGGCAACATGACTCCGTATCGCACTTTTCCGCAAAAGACTGAACGAAAAACCGCCCGCAATCCACTGACTTTAATCATGGGGTCAAGGGCGGCTCCGGAGATTACCGATTCGCAAAATAATTCAAAAGAATCGTGATAATCAGGTTGTTCAGACTTCGGTTTTGCTTTTCCGATTCTTCGAGAAGAAGTTTCTTCAGCTTCTCCGGAATTCTCAAAGTCAAACGGGTTTCGTTTTCCATAATCTCACCTCCGCTGTCCATTATACCATGACGTCGAAATGGTGTCAAGGTGGTTGACAAAATCTTCCGACTGTGGTATAATGTCATATAGGCACTAAAATGACACCAAAACGGAGGGAACAATGTTCCGAAACAAAGCATTCAAATATCGACTGTATCCGAGTATGGCGCAAGAAGAGTTGATTCAAAAGACATTTGGCTGCGTTCGATACGTTTATAACCACTTCTTGGAGGAACGGATAACGGCATATAAAGAGAACGGAGAAAGTAGAACTTTCTTTCAGCAGAACAAGTCGCTAACCGGACTAAAACAGGAACATGACTGGTTAAAAGAACCGGACAAGAACGCTCTGCAATGCGCTCTCCGTGATCTAAACACCGCTTATCAAAACTTTTTTCGGGGATTCAGGACCGGAACGGGGTTCCCGAAGTTCAAGAGCAAGAAGAACGACCGGAAATCCTATTCGACAGCCGCGAATAGAAATCAAATCCGAATCGAAGGAAACGGAATCAAACTCCCGAAGCTGGGAACTGTCAAGGCGAAGATAAGCCGGGAAATCCCGGAAGGAAATCGAATTCTTTCCGCAACGGTCTCCCAGAATGGAAGCGGGAAATACTTCGTTTCCATCCTGACGGAATACGAAGCCGACATACCGGAACGGGAAATCGAGACGGCGTTGGGTCTGGACTATTCCAGCCCGCACTTCTATGTGGACAGCGAAGGAAACGAAGCGGATATGCCCCACTTCTACCGGAAATGGGAACGCCGATTGGCAAAAGAACAACGGCGGCTCTCGAAGATGGTGAGGGGAAGCAACAACTACCGCAAGCAGAAAATCCGAGTGGCAAGGATGTATGAAAAGGTGCGGAACTGCCGGGAGGATTGGCAACAAAAAGAAAGTACAAGGCTTGCCGACAAGTATGACCTGATTGCCGTGGAAGATATAAACTATCAGGACATGGCGCAGGGCTTAAAGTTGGCGAAGTCAACGAACGATAACGCATTCGGACAGTTCAGATCATTCCTCGCATACAAGTTGGCAGAACGCGGGAAGAAGTTGGTCACGATAGACAAGTGGTTTCCTTCTTCAAAGATGTGTCGGCACTGCGGAACGGTCAATTCGGAATTAACTCTGAAAGATCGGGAATGGGATTGTCCGGGATGCGGAGCGCATTTGCTAAGAGATGTAAATGCCGCCATTAACATCAAAACGGAAGGACTAAGAAATGCAGTCTAACGACAACAACAAGAACCGTGGGGCACACGGGGATAGCTCGTTTATGCTTGGCGGGTTGCCGTCATCGAGCGGGAATCCCCCGGCTTCAGCCGTGGGGAGTGTCAAGTAACCAAAAAAGTGGTGGCTGTCTTGCCATTGAAAGCGTCGGAATAATCCCTGCAAGTCCAACGGCGGGACAAAGAGCTTTGACCTCTTAAGGAAGTGGTTCGACTCCACTGCAGGGCGTTATATATGGTTGGGGAAACCCTCATGTCCGATACCACTCCGCACACGCCTCTGCTTGACTGTTATGCGAACCTGTGCGGGAAAGTCGGACTATACAGCAGAGTGGAGCAGTGGCAGCTCGTCGGTCTCATAATCCGAAGGTCGCGGCGTTCGAATCCCGCCTCTGCAATATGGAAGCGTAGCTCAACAGGCAGAGCACTTGACTGTTAATCAAGGGGTTTCAAGTTCAATCCTTGACGTTTCCGTCAGCTTTTGTGGCGCAAATGGAGGCGCACGGCTTTCGTAAAGCTGGGGTTCGGGGTTCGACTCCCCGCAAAAGCTATTCGCTCCTGTATGTCAACAGAAGACGACCGCTCCTGTAAAGCGGGGATAATGGTGCAAATCCATTCTGGAGCTATATCGAATAATTCTCTTCGCAAAGGGGCGAAGAGAAAAGTCAAGCGGGACTATCTCACAGAAATGTGGGGAAGTCCTGCTTTTCTGTTTTTGGGAGAAAAAAATGAAAGTACGTGAAACATATTCATACGATAATCCTTTATTTGCTCCTCTGAGAGATCCGGCAAGAGCGGTGATTGCGGCATATCAGAACGGGAATCGGTTTTTCGATACGGTGCAAGAATACGCGCTTATTGAAGAAGGAATGCCGAATCTTTCGACGGTGATTCATCGTCAGGCGCATCAGTTTCCCGGTCGATTCGATTCCTTTGCGGAAATGCTTCACGAACGGCATTTGATGGCTGAATATCCGGAAACGCCTGAAATGGACTGGCGAGAAGAACTCAAAAGCATTGACGATATTTTCCGTTGCCTTATGGCGGCGTTTGAGGAAATCCAGACCGCTCTTGAAAACTTCCGAAAAGTCGTTGACAATGCGGATTTTCGCCCGATGGCACTCAAAGCGGAAGAGCTTATGACGCAGAATTCCGCCGATTATACGAAATTCCTTGATATGTGGGCGAGATGGGACAACGAAGGTGGTTCCAAAACGTCGTTCGATTCGTGGGTGCGGCATTACGCCGGTCTTTGCGAGGAGGAATAAACATGGGGAAAATTAAAACCGTCGACACGGGCGGCAAGCTCGTATCGTTTCAAGGTACACTTCGGCTTCTCGGGAAAGCCGATGGAATGCTTCAAAAAGTCGAAGTTCTTCTGCTGAACAGCGACGTCAACCGTAATGACTGGCAGTATTTGAACCTCGATGAGCACCGAAAACTGTTTGCCAACACGCCCATACTGGTGGCATACAGGGGCAAACAGGTCGGAGACGGACACAATTTTGAAAAAGTCCGTAATCCGGATGGATCCGTTACCGCTTCTTTTATGAGCGCAACGGCTGAAAGGATTGTCGGATGGTTTCGGGACGAAAGTGATATTCGCATTGAAACCATTGACGATAAAAAATGGATTGTTGGAATCGGGTATATCTGGAAATGGTATGCACAGGAACTTGTCGCTAAACTTCGCGGACAGGGACGCGGAAATGGCGATATGTCCGTCAGCATCGAAACGCTAATCGATGAGATGCACAAAAACGGCAGTACCGAAGTCTATACCAAGTACCAGATTCTCGGCACCACAATTCTCGGCGACGACGTTGATCCGGCGGTGGCCGGGGCGTCGATTCGCGCGTTATCCGTTATTGGCACAGCGGGCATCCACGAGATGACATTACGGGTTGCTTCTGCTAATCCGCAGGTCGAAAACGGAAACGGCAATGATTCAAGAAAGGACAACACAATAATGAATGTCAAGAAAATCAAGGAAATTGAAGCGAAGTTTCCCGGTTATCGCTTTCTTGCGGCAAACGGCATGAATATTGCGCTTCAGTCTTCCGAGGGATATTTCGCTCTTGCTTCCTTCAAGGAAGAGAATGGCGATATTCTTCCCGGCGCGAAAACGGACGCTGAGGCATTCGTCGTAGTTGGCGAGGGAGATAATGCGGTGCGAATGAATTTTGCCGAACTCCATGCAGAAGACGCGCAGAAGATCGCCGATCTTACCGCGAAGCTCGAAACTGCTGAGTCCGAGCGTTCCACCGCGCTGAAAACGCTTGAAGACATGAAGAAGCGTGAGTCGGAAAGACGTAAAGAAGCGTGCCGCAACGCTATTCAGAACTGCTTCAACGAGTTCAAGGAAGCGTGTGATGCGTCCTTCGACGAAAAGCTCTGCGATGAATTCCTTACCGACGAAAAGCTCTGTGAGTACGCCGAAATGGAAGACAAAGACGGTAAGTTCTGCGGTGACGCTGCCGCCGTCCGCGATGTTTCCGCAAAGTGCGCGAAGGTCATGAAAGATGACGCGAAGGAAAGAAAAGCCCGCGAAAACGCCAAGAATAAGAACAAGTTCGTTTGGGAAAACCCCGACGAAAAGGGTGAATCTGCTTCCGGCATCGACAAGGCGATTGCCAACATCATGGCATAACAAAAGGAGAAATAAACGATGGCTTTTACTGCTAATACGGCGTTCGAGGTTAAAGTCTCGAACGGCATTTATAACGGTCTCCAGAATGTCGCCGGTAAATTTGGTTCCTTCTCCGGTTCCACCTTTACTCCCGCTGACATTTCTGCTGGCTTCTTCGCTGTTCAGAATTCTCTGATTCCTTCTGAAGGTTATGAGAGTGTTGTGGACGGCTCCTCCAATCCGCTGATCCTGAACGGCAATACTTGGTACATGACTGCCGCTTCTTCCGGTATTGTTGCCGGTTACACCGGCGATCACACCGGTATCTATGCGGCGAACACCTATGATGTCAACAAGGTCATTAGCGGTGATCTTCAGTACAACCTTGGCGCGAAGACGCTCGGCCTCGGCATTCCCGCCGGGAACACTGGCGACTTTACCGAGCTGATTGTCGGCGAACAGTATAAGTTCGGTGCTGGCAACTTTGCGTCTACTCCTACGGTTGGTCAGTACGTTCTTGTGTCCAGCGGCAAGTGGTCTGCTTCTCAGGCTTCCGCTCCCACGACCGGCGCGATCTACGGCAAGGTCCTCCGCACCGAACCGTTCAACGAGGGCGCGTCCTTCTGGGGTACTGGTTACGTCGTCCAGATTCTCCGCTCTGTGGCCTCTGCGGGCTAAGAGTAAGAGTAAGAAACAAAAGGAGAATAGAAAATGAATCTGAAAATCAACTCTATTAACAAGGCGTTTTTCGAGGTCGGCGGCGATAACGATATTCGCGTGAACGGTGCCGACGGAACGACTATTTCTCGCAATGACGTTGTTGCCGGTGGCAGACTTGCGCTTTGCGAATATATCGGCTCCGAGCTTGACAAGAGACCCGACATGAAGGGTTCCTTCGTCTCTCGTCTCAACGGGATTGCTTATTCCGATTTTTCCCGCAAGGTCACGGAAAAGACGATGCTCTTCTGCGCGATCATGGCGAACAAGGCTGTCGGCAAGGATGCTCCCACTTCCTATGAGGAAGTCCGTACCAATCTCAGCTATGCGAAGGATGAAACCTTCCTCCGTACTCTCGCTGCGATTACCAAGGATGTTCTCGAACCCACCCTCTTCAACATCATGGACGACGTTGCCGCTGGCAATCTGATGCAGTGGGAACCCGTTCCGTTCGGTGGTACGAAGGAAATCGAGATCGCGTCCAACGACGTCTTCCTCTTCGAGGACAGCGCGTGGGGTTCTGCCCGTTCTGCGTCTTACAACGCGCTCTATGACAAGACTCTGACGCTGAATCCGCATCCGTACACGACTCAGGCCAAGATCAAGTGGTATCAGCACGTCGTCAACGGCGACATCGCCCGTTACTACTCTGCTATCATTCGCGGCATGTGGAACAAGATTTACTCGAAGTTTATCGGCCTGCTTACCACGGCTATCGGCAACACCGCGTATATTCCCACCGGCCTTACCGCCTCGACCTACACCTCCGACAACTGGAACCGCATCACGACTCTCGTTGCTGCGGCCAACGGTGTCCGTCGTGACAACCTCCTCGCGTTTGGTGCGATCAATGCTCTGTCCAAGGTTCTCCCGGTTGACGGTACTCCTGCGGCCATTACTGGTCTTCAGTACGGCCTTGGCGAGGAATGGATCCGTAGAGGCTTCCTGCCGAATGCGGCGGGCGTACAGCTTCTGGAGATCTATCCCGCTATCGTTCCCGGTACGCAGAACTCTACGCTTAACACCATCGGTTTTGGCAATGACATCGTGATCGCTGCGAAGGGCGGCTACGGCTATGCTCCTATCTACGCTGGCTATTACGAAGGTTCTCCGATGACCCTTGAACTCCGTCCGGAAGAGACCGGCGACCTCACCATCGACGTGACTGCGACTGCCATGTTCGATATGAAGCCCGTCTTCGCCTCTAAGGTCGGCGCGATCACCAACGTAACCTGATAAGCAATGGAAAAGGCGGGGAGCTTAAAAACTCCCCGCACATTCCTAAATACAAATCCATAAGAAACAAAACATTACGGAGGATTATATGGCGAGAACTTCTACCGCTACTACGAAAGCGAAAGAAGAGACTGTCACGAAGCCCGAGGCAGTTGAAACCCCGAAAGAAGAAGTGAAAGAGACGAAGCGCGAATACACCGAAGCCGAAATTCAGGCTCTTGTAGACGCCGCCGTTGCGAAAGCACTTGAAAATGTTTCCCCAAAAACGGGAGATGATACGCTTGTAACGCTTCTGTATATTGGTGGAATCGCAGAAGGAACCACGGTTGCTTTGGAGGGTATGGGTAATATTATCGGTGACGGCGGAATGTTGTCGGTGCCGAAAAAGACGTTTTTCTCCAATCTTGGCGCGGTGGCGAATCTGCTTCTGCGGAACCGTCAGTTGATTGTCATTGACGGGCTTACAGATGATGAAAGATCGCGTTATGGTGTTCTTTATACCGAAGGAGAACTCATGAGCGCGGCAGTCTTCCAGAAATTGCTTGATTATTCGGTAAACGAGCTGAAAGCGATTTACCGTAATCTGTGCAAGGAACACAGAGAAATTGCTACGCGGGTGATCCATTCCGCAGCCATTGAAGGTGACGGACGTGTTACTCCCGATAAGCTGAAAGCGATTATCCGGATTGATCGGGAAAAAGGCGATAAGGGTTCTCCGCTTGAAGGAGATCTGAAAGCGATTGCGTCTGACATAGACGCGGAATAATAAGGAGACAGACATTGACACTCCCCAAGGATAAATCCGGGGGATTCTCGGTTCAACGACTCCCGCCCCCTGATTCGGAGGTCTTACGTTGTCTCCCCGAGCGTTAAGGTTCGGGCGTGTCCCGCCCTACCGTTTGTTTGAGATTAAGCTAAGAGCCGAAGCCCTTCATTGAGTATGTTAATTGCGGCATTCACATCCCGATCATGATGCTCTCCGCATTCCGGGCAAGTCCATTGCCGGACGGACAGGCTCTTCGTTTCGGGATTGCGATAGCCGCAGGAGTGGCATAGCTGACTGGACGGATAGAAGGTATCAATCACTTGCACCGTCTTTCCGTACCATTTCGCTTTGTACTCCAACTCCCGGCGAAACTCAAAGAATGACACATCGGACAGAGACCGCGCCAACTTGTGATTCTTCATCATGCCTTTGGTTTTCAGGTTTTCGATGCAGATCACATCATAGCTGCGAATCAAGTCCGTTGTAGTCTTCTGTAAGTAGTCCCGTCGCTGATTGGCGATATGTTCTTCAAGCCGGGCTTTGCGAATGCGCTGCTTCTCATATCGTCGGCTACCCTTCTGTTTTCGGGAAAGACGGCGGGATTCTCTCCGGAGTTTCGTATCGGACTGCTTGATGAACTTCCGGTTCGGGTATTCCGTTCCGTCGGAAGTTGTCGCAAGGGCTTTGATTCCCAGATCGACCCCGACAACAGCTCCGGTCTTCGGAAGGGGTTCAAGTTCAACATCTGTGCAGTTGACGGCGACGAAATACTTCCCCGCCGCATTCTGTGATACCGTGGCGGATAGGATTTTCCCCTTAATCTCTTTTGAAACACGGCATTTGATTGGTGTCATTTTGGGGAGTTTGAGTTTGCCGTCCCGAATCCATATCTGAGGGGTTCGGTCTGCGTGGTGTTTGGTTTTATAGCTCTTCCGGTTAGCGCGTTTCCGCTTGAATTGCGGATAGCCGTAAGGTTTGATCCCTTCTCGGACGCGGCGGAAGAAGTTCTGATAGGCGAAATCGAGATTCCGAAGTTCTTCCTGAAGCGGAACGGCATCCACCTCTTTAAGCCAAAGCAATTCTTTCTTGAGTGCGGTTAATTCGCGGGAACAAGCGACATAGTTCAGCGTTTCCTTTGTTGCGTTATACCGCTCCTTGCGCAAAGCAAGGAAGTGATTGTAGACAAACCGGCAACAACCGAAAGTGCGCTGAATCAATCTTTCTTGTTCGGAGGTAGGATATATTCGAAACTTATAGGAATATTCCATCACTTCACCTTGAGGAACTTGCGGACAGATCTTCGGACAACTTCGGCAACGGTAATTCGATTCTCTTGCGCATAGGCTTCCATCGCTTGCTTTTCCTTTGCGTTAAACCGGATACCGACTTGATAATCTCTCGGATTCTCCGCTTTAGGTCTACCCATTTTTGCCATAATCTCACCTCTTTTCGGTACTCAAATAGTATATCACAAAGCAAGCGAAAAGTCAAGTGTTACAAGGAAATTTTAACAATTAGAAAGGAGAGCGCGGCTTCCTCCCCATAACTAAAGTCAGGGGTCCCCGCCGCGCAAATACCAATGGCGACGCCGATTCTTCAGGTTATTTCACAGTATTGCGAGGCATACGTAGACGATATTCGTCTTTCTGAGGTGCGTGAAACTGCACCCGCTCTTTACCTCCGGCAAACTTGGTTTTTCCTGCGCGTCGCCATTTCTCTCTTTAATGTTCCTGCCGAAATGCCTGAATACCTACTCGGAACCGAAGATGATCCAAAACTTGTGGAACCCACGTTCGCGGACGCGATGTACACGCTTCCGGAGGACGAGGAGGGTTCGATTGTAATCGATCTCGGCGATGACTATCTCGGTTTTGAGCTTGCGTCCTGCCGCCAGAGATCCGTTGAGCAGGACGGTCGGGTGGAATACTATGCCGTCGACTTCTCCTACGATGCGCAGACAGGAGAGGTTACGGTAAACGGCACATATCCCGCCGGAACGGTCTTTGAGATGGATTTCGCGTCCGACGGACAGTTCCTCAATACGCTGACGCCGGAGATGATGGACATTCTCGGAACCGGATTCGGGCTTGCTTGGCGCGAACGATTCAATGCGGACTGGCTGTCCCTCGTGGCGAAGGTGGAGGACAAGTCCTTCAAGGAGCAGACCCGCTCCTCCGACAAACGGGCAAATACGGAGCAGATTGAGGCGATGCGTGTTTCCTTCGCGGGAAAGATGCGCAGATTCTCGCAGAATTTGTACTACAAAAACTTTGTTCCGCAAGGAGCAAGAATCAATATCAATGTGGTGGGGTGAATTATGAGAACAATTGCGAATATGATGATGATCGACGCGGCGACTTCCGCCACGACGTCGTCTGCTTTTGTGAACAATAGCTGCGATGTGCTCGGTCTTCAGGTTACCGGGACCTTTACGAGCGCGACTGTGTATGTGCAGGGGATTGTGAACACTGATTCCAACACATGGGTAAACCTCGCCGTGTTGGATCTGAACTCTTTCGGGCTGACTGAGAACGGGATTACCGCGAAAGGCGTTTATGAGGCGGGCATTGAGGGCGTTCTTCAGGTCCGCATTAACGTGAGTGCCGTGAGCGGTGGCAATGTTTCGGTATATTGCAAATTCGGCGATTCGAGCGCGTCGTAAGGAGGATAAAGCATGGCTATTGATACAATTTCCCGCGCGTTAAGCGGACAGGCTTCTACTGCGGCAAAACAGGCGAAGGAGACTGCAGACAGTGCAATGGAACAGGCGATTTCTGCCGTCCCCGGAGCAGTCGCTGACTGGCTCGAAGATAATGTAACCCCCACAACTCCCGTTGTCGACGCTTCTCTCAGCATTGCCGGAGCGGCTGCTGACGCCAAAGCGGCTGGCGATGGAATTGCTGACTTAAAAAGCGCGACAACGGACATCACTGGCAACACGCAGATTCAAATGGTCGCAAACAAATATATCGATCTTAGCGGGACTTCCGTCACAATGTCCGGTGGTGTTCCGGCATATAGCGGGACTTCTGCCACATATTCCGTTGGCTATATGGCTTGCGTAGGCGGGGACGTATTTAATATAAACGGTGTCGGCGGTGCACAAACACGGTTATGGGGCTTTGTCGATTCCGACGGTTTAATAAAAGCAGTTGAACTTAGCGGCGCAAGTGCAACAGACAAGATTGTTACTGCACCTGAAGGTTCCGCATTCGTAATTGTACACACAAAGGATGGCAGATATTCGTACAAGAGCAACTTGTTGCAAAATCGTGTGACTTCGCTTGAAAGTGCGAATCCGACAAATCTTCTTGACGCAATACGACTAAATAATAACACGGTGTATGGAATAAAATATACATGGACTGGAGGAGCTTGCGAGGCTTCTGGTACATCAAGTGCAAACTGGTCAAATTGTACTATTCTGTCCGCTGAAATTAGCGCGTCACCGTTTGAGCTCGGAAAAACTTACTATGTAAAGTATTCCGGCGATAAGGTCGGGTTCGCCGTCTATGCAGCAATTGACGGATCATCGAATAATATCCTACTCACCTATAATGATGCCGAATTTACCGTGCCTGAAAATGCAACAGCACTGGCAATTCGACTGGTTGTTGTTAACAGCGGGAGCGAGGTTTCTGAAATTGTAAATCCGAAGGTATATGATTCGCTGCCGAATTACGCTTTGCAATCTGATCTGGCAAAGAAAAACGAATATATATATTATCCGGATCGGCTGAGTGTTGGGACTATAAATGTTGGTACAGGGGCGCATGCAAATGACCCCACTCGCGCGAGAACCGATTTCCCTGTTATGCTTGACAATTTGCTCTCTATTGAATCGTTCAATGGAGTTGAATTCATACCCCGTTTCTATCAGGGGGAAACATATCTTGGTTACTCGCCGGTTAACTGGATTACTTCGTATAAAGTAGCTGCCGAACATCCATATAAAACAGCGGATAGTATTAGACTGGTTTTCCGCAAATCGGACAATGCAAATATAACAGATTTGGATGAAATCACATCGTCAGTGCAAATCAGATTCGGGAAACCACTATATGACATTCCATTGCATCTGGAATTAGGGACTTATGGCACTGCATACCCTGCTTACACAGCAGCCACAAACAGATGCCGTCATACAAACTTGATATATGCATCTGAAAAAGCGGTTGTTTGGTTTGATTCTTCGAATTATGCGGTTACTTTTAGAGCGTTGAACGAAAAAAATGAATTTATTCCTTCCATATCTAACAGTTGGATAACGACAAGCCCGCTTATTATTCCTGATTATGTTCGTTATTTCTATCTTATAATCAAAAAGAATTCAGGAGCCGACATAACGACCGACGAATTGTTCACTATTTCGCAAGCCGTTTCGGTTCAGATTTCCGGGGATACAGAAAAACATCAGTATATTCTCCACACTTCGTCTCCTGTGTTGAAACAGAGCATTTCCGATAATATCATGATTTCGCCCACGATGTGCGCGGTGAAATACAAAAACGAAAGCGGGAAACAGCCCGTTCCCATCGGCTGGTTGTTCCGCGACAACGACGAACCATACAACTTCTACTATTCAACAGATGGAAAGAATATTACACAGCTTTTCACATGGGACAAGAGTGTAACGGACAACGGAAAGAGAACACCCTATGAATACTCAATTGGCATAACATATGAAGGGGATATAATCTGCGTATATCGCGGAGAACTTGCCTATTACCAGGGGACAAGCGCGTTGCGACAGAATCCGATTGTATATCCGCATGGCGACTACGCGCACCCGGTTTCGGTTAATTTTACCGGATCGAATCCGCCTCCCACTTCGTGGTTGCAAAATACCGGTTGTTATGCAGAGTCAGGAGCTTTCTATTGCGCGGAATACACACGATTTCGCCACGATTATGCGTATGTATGGAAAGTGGTTCCTCCTTATAGGAACGCCAGCAACTGGACAATAATAAAAACATTTCAAGTCAGCGGAGTGGGAACCGGATTTAAACATTGTCATAACATCGACAGAGATCCTTATACCGGAGTTTTGTGGTTATCTACTGGCGACGTTCCTCCGGAATCGGTGGATATCGTTGGAACACCCGGAATTTACTATTCAACAGATAACGGTTCGTCGTGGACAACATTAATTGAGGATAGCGAGCTGTATTGCCGCCAGCTCAATTTTATCTGGACACCGGATTATGTGTACTGGGCGAGTGATACCGGAAAATATGATTCGCATTACTTTATCCGTGCAAGAAGAAATTCAAGCGGGATAATCGATATGTCGACGGCGGAGTTGATTTATCACTTCTATACATATGCGACATATAATATATGCTATTCTGATTCTCCACGTGGCATTATTTGCTTAGAACGATGTGATGGGCTTACTACTCAACCAGTTAATGTATATTTCTGGAGCATTGACGAAGAGCGGATGTATATTGTACATAGATACAATTCAATTGGAGAGGGACATACAGGGTTCCGCGTGGAGGCTATGAACCATTATCCCGCATCTGACGGTGGATATTATTGCGGATTCAGTCTCACCATCAATAATATGGATATACCGGGGAACCAGTATAATAGCAATTATTATACAGATGGGTTTGCTAAATCTGATGTATATAACGTCGGATGTCTGAACAACATTCGGTTGAGCATAGAAGGAGTTTAAATCAGTAACGACATGAACAGAAAAAGGGGCGGAAACGCTCCGCCCCTAATATTCATGCGTACTTATTGTAAGAATTCCGGACGTTCTCCTGTGAAACGTAGATGTACTTCATCGTCGTATCCAGTTTTTCGTGCCCGAGTATTGCGGCAACTTCCTAAATCGGCATTCCATGATTGACCAGATTTGTGGCGAGGGTCCTGCGGAAACGATGCGGGTGAACATTCTCAACTCCGGCTTTCTTCTCTAAGCCTTTGAGCATAAAACGAATTCCGCCGGGAGTCAGGCGATCCGAACGCTTGCCAATGAAAAGTGCAGGGCAGTCGTCGGTTCTGGAATCCAGATAGCGTTTCAAAAGCATGACGGTTACATCGTCAATATAAACGATTCGCTCCTTGTTTCCTTTACCGTGAACCTTGCATTCTTTAGCGGACAAATCAATGCTGTCTCTGTTCAAGCCGCAAACTTCACTGACGCGGCACCCGGATGACAACAAGAATGCAACGATTGCTTTATTCCTAACTCCGGTACACCGCTCTCCGTTATCCAGTTCGAAGTCGCACACTTCTTTGATTTGTTCGAGGTCCACATCGGACAGGGGCTTTCTCATCTTCTTCGCGCATTTGATCGCTCCGATGTTCCCGCATGGGTTCTGCTGGATCAACCCTTCGCGATGAAGCCAACCGAAGAAACTCGACATAACATTTCGATAGCCTTCAACGGTTCGTTCGGAAGAGCCTCTCGCTTTTTCGTCCATCAAGTACTTCCGGATGTGATATACATTGATCTGTGAGATTGGCACATTGACAGATTTGCGCATTCTGTCAATACAGTAACAATACCGCTCAATGGTCTTGACGGATCTTCCCTCGATCTCCTTGGCATCGATGAATGCATCAATCAATTCCTGAGAGTTCCCGTCTGCGGCAAATTCCTCTGTGCGTTCAATTTCGAATTCTCCAAGAGATTCCGAGATCAACTGCATGGAAGCGTTCAACTGATTGACCGTCATATTCTCGCTGAGAATAGACGTGATGCGGTTCATTAAAACTTGTTTGTCGGCAATAGACATAGCAACCTCCTGAATATAAATAATGTTCTTGCAAGCGGGCAAGGATTAAACCAAGCGGGGTGAGCGGCAATAGCTGTCTCGCTTTTACTTTTTTGCGAAAAGAGGACACGACATTGGAAGAAATTCTTTTGGCTATACTGGGCGGCGGCGTTGCCGTAGCAATTATCGAAGCGGTTAAGGAAGCCATTGCATGGCGCAGGAACCGCAAAGCGGTGAAGGAAGACCGGGTGGAAGAGAAGAAAGAAAAACAGTTCGAGGAGCGTCTCACTGGCTTGGAAGAAGAAGTTTCCGATATGAAGAAGATGATGGCGGCTCTTGTCGACAGCCAGAAGAATGTTCTCTTTGACCGGATCCAGTATTTGTGCAGACGATATATCGCCGACGGGGAGGTTGATTTTGACAACCTTCGCGGAGTGAACGCCTTACACAACAGTTATCACAACGGACTCGGCGGGAATGGGGATCTCGACGCGCTGATGAAACAGGTACAGTCACTTCCGCTTAAGACTAAGAATTGATGAACCTTCCCAAAAATCAAGCTCAGTAAGGGCATTCAGAGGAATCAAAATGATTATTCCATATAAAAACGGGGCTTGCCGGGTATCGTCTCCCTTCGGACAGCGAACCTTGAACGGCGTTTTTGGTTGGCATAACGGAATTGATTTGGTTGGCCTTGACGGAGACAGAACCCTTGTTGCTCCCTGTGACGGTGTTGTGCGTTCTTCCACGATGATTCCAAAATCGAGTGGAAATATTACGTGGGAATGGGGTAACTATATCCGAATCGATACTTCGGATGGATATAACGTTTTTATGTGCCACATGGCTGAACGGAAAGTGGTTGTCGGTCAACAGGTGAAAACGGGTGATGTTGTCGGAATTCAAGGAAACACCGGATATAGTTTCGGTGAGCACTGTCATTTCGAGGTCCGCAAAAACGGAATGACGATCAATCCGGCGTCTCTGCTTGGGATTCTCAATGCAGTCGGGACGTATAAAAATCCCGTCAAGGTCACTTCTGATAAATACACAAATAACGGCTTAACTTTTCGCAAACTGAACTCCTTCCGCATTGTCTATCATGACGCGGCAAAGGTCGGCGCAAACTACGGGAACTACATTAACGCCGGTTTCTTCGGAAACTACAAGGCCGTGAGCGGAACGATCTATACTCTTCCCGTCGCGAACCTTGTGTGTGATCCGTGGTCCATTCCCGAGGAAGGAAGAAAAGATGTTATCGGGTATGTGAAGAACGGTAAATTGCGTATTTCCTGCGCCGACAACGCCTCTACTCAGTTTCGCGGAAAAGCGGTTTCCACGCTTGTAGTTCCTTCCTCTGGCAGTCCCTATATTGCCGATCTTTCTGCCCCTCCCGCGAATTGTTTGTATGCGATCAGCGGCGTCCCTACTGTTCGTAATGGCGATGACGTAAATTACTATAATTACGTCGTTAAACAGGGATGGGATGCTTCCTGCATGAGGGCTACATGGAGAAACTGGCTCGGTGTTCGCGACGGTCAGATATGGCTGATTATGGGACATACTTCTACTTCCAACTACATATACGGCATGGAGTTCTGGAAGAAAGTCAAAGACGAAAAGTTTGACGATATTATCTGTCTCGACGGCGGCGGATCGTTTATGTGCAAAATGGACGGAAAAATCACCCGTACATCGGAGAACAGACGAATCAATAATCTGGTGGTGTTTACATGATAAAGCGGATTAAGACGGCTCTTGAAAAACCGATTCGCTTGCCAACCTTCGCAAAGCGGGCGATATTCGCCATGTTGGCCCTTTGGGTTATTGGGGCGATATATGGAATGTTCTACTGCCTTGCAGAGCTTGTCATATCGGCTTTTTTGCCCGGGAATGTGGTTCATCTGCCGGAACTCCTTGCATATCTCGGTGGTCCGGTAAGCTGTGGTTTGATTGGTTATCTGGCAAAATCCGCAATGGAATCCAATCAAGCGATGAAACAAAACTACATTCCCGATTACGATAATAAGGTACTTGGCGGAGAGTACAACGAAAACGAAGGAATTGTCGACGAAAAAACAGAAATCACGGAGGAGATGAATGTTACCGGATTTTACGATGCTCACGAAACATTTTCCGGAGAATAAAGATATAACTATTTACCCGATTGCCGATGTGCATTTGGGAGCTGCGGAGCACATGGAAGCGGCGTGGCGGGAATTTCGAACGAAAATACTGGAAGATCCGAACGCATATTTGATTCTTGCTGGAGATTTAATAAACAATGCCACTCGGAATTCGGTTTCTAATATTTTTGAAGAAACCATGCGCCCGCGTGAACAAAAACGGTTAATGGCAGAAATGCTCATGCCATTGCGCGACCGGATCCTTTGCTCGGTCCCCGGCAATCATGAGGGGCGTAGCGGAAAAGACGCAGACGACGATCCCATGTACGATATTCTTTGTAAAATCGACCGGGAAGACGCATACAGAGAAAACATTGCTTTTCTCAAAGTGCAAATCGGAGATGTCGACGGGGATGGTAAGAGAAATCCGACATACATCTTCACGGTTGTGCATGGATCTGGGGGAGGAATTCTAACGGGAGGTGCTCTCAATAAAGCGGAGAGATTCGCCTATGTGTTAGATGGATGCGATCTGTTTGTGCAAGGGCATACGCACAAAAGCGTAGAATCGCATCCGGGGAAAATCAAGATTGACGCACAGCATAACCGGGTTACGATAAAACCTTTCCATGTAGTGAATTGCAGCAGTTGGCTTGAATTTGGCGGATATGCCTGTCGAAAACTTCTGCTTCCGTCCGCTCATGTTACGCAAAAAATTCTATTGTCCGGTACTTCTAAAAACATTCAAATTATCGTCGGAGGTTGATGATGGATATTCTTCGGGAAATTATGATTTCCGTTCTGATTGCGATTATCCCTATCTGTGCCGGTTTTCTGTGTGACGCCATACACAAATTGGCTGTAAAAGCCTCTGTCAGCGCAGAAAACGAACGGAAAAAGTATTTAATCCAAGAAATAGATAATGCTGTCCGAACCGCTGTTATGTATGTGAATCAGACGTTTGTTGAGGCTTTGAAAAAAGCAAAAACATGGAATAGCGATGACGGGGAAAAAGCCTTTAATATCGCATTTAAAACCGTTATTGAAACCATTTCGGATGATGCACAAGACTTTATTATAGAAACGTGCGGAGATATACAGAAATATCTTGAAGTCAAAATTGAGGAAGAAGTCAAACTTAACAAATACCTGTTTTAAAAACAAATATGCCAAACACACTTAACTATACGTTCTTGCAATCTGCAACCGGACGGATAGCATCGGACGTTTTCAATAACGATAAATACTCCTTACTGATTATTCAGGTTACAGGATCGTTTGTCGGAGTGTCCATTGCCATCGAAGCGCGTGTCCAAAAAGATGACGGCCCGTGGGTCGCGCTCGGCGCATGGGATACGCGGGACTTCATGACGGAGATCAATGAGATCACCTCTTCCGGTATCTACGAGGTGCCGATTGACGGGGTGACACAGCTTCGTCTGAGGATTGTCTCCCTTGTTGGCGGCTCGGTTACCGTATCCGGCGTTCTGTACGATTCTTCGGACAATTCCACGCTCCCGGACGGTTCTCCCTCCATCCGTTTCGGCGATCCCGATCTGTTTGTGAAGGGCGTCGCCGAGCAGATTTACATGGATCCATCGACCGGGAACATCATCGGATATGACCGGACCGCCGCTTCCTCCGCCGTGCAGATGTCCGTCAATTTCGCGCAGATCACGGGCGGCATGGGGAATCGGCTGATCGGAGTACTTCCGGATACGGTGCGGGTGAGCGGGACATACACTTCGGAAGCGTTCTCTCTCCGGACGCGGGAGATGATTATGGGCGGGCAGCTTGCGTATAACGCGGTTGTCCCGGTGTGTGAGAAGGCCATGGCGGCATCGGATGTGCTGACGGTTTCCGGAAATCCTGTCCATTCCCTCGCGCAGTCTTCGGAGGACGCGCTCTGCTGGTGCTATGTTGTCGAGACGGACGGTGTGAGACAGCGCGGTTCCAATTACGGCATCGACCCGATCTCAAAGGAAGTTCAGAACTTCTATGCGGAAGTCGGCGCAGAATATGAAATAACGTACTACACGCACAACATTTCCGCGCAGATGCTTCCCGCTCCGTCGCACTGGAACCCCATTGTGATGACGGTACAGACGCGGTACGCGGTCTACGGGAAGCAGGGGAAGAATGAAAAGCGCGGCGTTCTTCGCGGATGGCTTTACTTCATTGTCCCCCGCGCGATTCTCAACGCCAACGCGGGGCTGACGGCCTCACAGACCGTGACGGACGAGACGGACGGATCATGGATCGCGCTGACCAACAAGCGGGAGAACATGCCGTACTGCGACTGTTCCGGTGATGTCTCGCCGATTGCCTACTATGTGTACGTTCCCTGCGGGGATGAGACGCAGAAGGTCGCGGACATCATCATTTCCGGCGGAGGACTTGCTCTGGCGGTCGGGAAAAGCGAGAAAATCCCGGTGAAACTGGTCATGGACGACGATACGCTCGTTCAGCCGGATTTCTCGAGGCTGAACTACTCCTCCGAGAGCGAGTCCGTTGCGACGATTGATTCGGGCGGGATGGTGACGGGCATCTCGGCGGGAACTACGAGGGTTCACGCTTACATTGCCAGAGCAAACGGATCCTCGCTCGACGCCTCCTGCCCGGTGACGGTGACGGGGAACCGCTCGGCGATCCGCGCGAATCCGGGAAATGTAACGATTATCTGATTATTCCACATGATCTGAAAGGAATTACGGATGGAATACTTTGTATTGACAAAAGAAATGATGCTCGGGGCCAAGACTTACATGCCCCTTGCGGAAAAAGCGGCGAACGCGCGGCTGATTGCGGAAGCCTGTGTCCGCCCGATGGAGACGGCGGAGCAGAACAAGCCTGCCGACCGCCTGATTTCTCTCCCGATGCTCTGCGAGGAAGACTACTCGCTCAAATCGATCCTCCTCCTGAATACGCTTCTCGGGTACTACTTCGACATTGAAGTCGATGAAAATACGGATCCGTTTGAGGCGTACGACTTCTACGCGGGAGGGCATCTTCTCAACCAGATCGAACGGTTCAAGGGCGACCGGGAGACGAAGGACATCGCGTTCGACATTCTGGAGGACTTCCGGGAATTCAAAAAGATGGTGGACACCATGATTTTCAATGAAAAGGCGAACGCGAACGACCCCATCGGACGGCTGGCGGCGTCGATTGAGATTCTGTCCACGCCGGAAGCAATTCAAACGCTTATGGACGAGCTTCAGAAGACGGGCGGGGAGCTTTCCGACAAGGTTCGGGAGGCAAAAGTGCTCCGTCCGATTCCGGAAGCCGCTCCGGAGGAGACGAAATGATCGACCGTGTGGATCCGCTGTCCCCCTATTATCCGTACATCAAGGCACAGGAGAATTACTACAATCTCTCCGATACGGTATCTCTCCCGCGTAAGATCTGCGACTACCTGATTGACGCGCCGCAGAGGGGATATACGCCGCAAGACAACAACGACTACCCGCGTTGCCGTTTTTGGAAGTACCTCTATTACGACGGCGCGAGACCGCTGACTCAGCCGCTTCCGACGATTCAACAGAAGATGAGCGTGGTCTTCAATCCCGACAACCCGCAGAATCCTCCGACGGAGAAGGGTTATCGGCTGATCCCGCAGATTTTTGTGAAGCAATCTCAGGAGGCGGCGCAAACGAGGATCAACGTCTATCTCGGACGGACGGTTCCGATGGACGATGAATTCCGCATTGCGCTGGCGGTGCATTTCCGGATCTGGACGCACTACACTTACGAAACGAACACGAAGAGCGACGAATACTCGCGGGCGTTCGCGATTGAGCAGTCTCTCATTGAGGCGTTGCACGGCGTGAACATGGACGGCATCGGGACGTTCTTCTTCTCGAAGTTCAAGCATCCCGACTGCGGCTCCGGCGTTATGTATGACGGTGAAACGAATGTCGGACGGGAACTCACGATCGCGCTCGAGATTGCGACGACCGTTCCGAAGGCTCCCGGCGAATTCATCAACAAGCCGATCTCGGGCGAATCGAACATTCGGTGGGGATAATATGAGTACAGTTTCGCGCTTACCAAAGCGAAAAAAGAAGCGCAAAAATGAACCGGAGATTGACGCGATCACAAAGGATATTCTCGACCGGATTGTTCGGATCAAAACGCGGGACAGGCTGAAGGATCCAGACGGGAATATCCGGGAATTCCGGTCGACGATAGCTGATGAGCAGGAGGAGGGGACGATGTGAACGAATCGCAGAAATACATCAAATCCGCCGCGTCTTCTTTCCCGAAGTTGACGTCGGTTGTGACCAATACGCCGTCCCAATACAAGGACAGGCAGCACCAGTTCCTCGCCGACCGCCGGACGATGTATGACGAGGCGCGGGATTACCTCGCGACGGATTTTGTCCGGGCGCGGGTACAGGGGATCAGCCCTGACAACTTCTACGACTGGATTGAAACAGAGATCCGGTTATCCGACGTCTCCACGCAGTCCGTCACGGCGTTCGACTCGAAGCAGTACGACGACTTCAAGGAAATCCTCTTCCGGTCGCGGGCAATTGATTACATTCCGGTTGGTGCCTATGTGGAGACGATGGGATCGATCTGGATGGTAGTCAACCCGGGCAACATGTCCTCGCCTACGACCAACGCGGTCATTGCCCGTTGCCGTGCGCACTGGGCGTTCTACGACGATTACGGAAACATCCAATGGGAGCCGCTTGTGATCGACCGTCGGACGATGCTCTCGAACCGGAACGAATCGCCCGAAAACCTCGTGCTGATGGAGGGCTATTTCAACGTAAAATGCCAAAAGAACGCGAATACGGTGAGACTCCGCGACAATCAGCGGTTGATTCTCGGTTCCTACGCCTACCATATTACAGGCTATACCGACTTCTTCGAGGAATTCACGGGAGACGACGATTCCGCGCATGTAATCAACTTCACGGTCCGCAGAGAGGAACCGGAGGAACACGATGACCTCGTGAATCATATCGCGGACGGGCTGATGTATTCGTGGGGCGCGGAGCTGACGGGAGCGGAGACCATTTCGATTGACGAGACGGCACAGCTTACGCCGCACATGCTTCTCAACGGCGTCACACGGCCCGCTACGGGCGATTCTCCGCAGACGTGGGTATTTGTCTCGACGGACGAAGAAATCGCTTCTGTGGCCTCTGACGGCTCTGTGAGAGGGGCATCCGAAGGTGATGCGGTGATCACGGCGACGCTCGAGCAAAATCCCGCGCTGACCGCCTCTCTCGCGATTCACGTTTCGACGGCGGTCGGTCAGGTCCGTTTCATCGGAGTTGTTCCCCCGTCCGTTTCGCAGTATTCGACCATCACGCTTTTCGCCGGATATTTCGTCGGCGGAGAGGATCAGGGCGTCCCTCTCGAGTGGGAATTCAGCGGGGCGAACGATTACGACTACAATGCGGATGTCGCAGAGGACGGGCGGTCTTGCGCGATCTCCTGCAATTCCGCTTCTTACGATACGCTGACCGTGACTGTTCGGTACAACGGGGAGTCCGCGTCGGCGGGGATTATTCTGGAAGGTTATTAAACGCAAGGAGGTGAAACAGCGTGATTCGATTTACGACCCCGACGCATGTGTTTAAGACAAACATAGATCTCACACAGGCTGACGTTATTTTCATCACTTATAAGCAAGGCGGCAACACGGTTGTTGAGAAAACCAAAGAGGATTTAACAATCGAAGAGGATTCCATATCTGTCAAACTCACACAGGAAGACACGGGAAAGTTCGTGCAGGGAAATCCAGTTGAAATCCAGATCCGTGTACGCTTTGATGACGACACCGCGATTGCCTCCAACATCATGAAAACGACGGTAGAGCGTGTTCTGAAGGACGGCGTGATATGATTACATTTAATAACAACAGTCAATTTCGCGCCGAGTTTTCGTCCGGCGGTCAAAAAATGGTTTCTGATTTTGATCCAAACGACCAGACGGCGGCGGCTGTGTTTGACCAGATCTTTACGGGTTCCACCGGAAAGATTGATTATAGCAGAGCGATCAACAAACCGCAAATCAACGGCGTTGAGCTTTCCGGGAACAAAACCTCATCCGATCTCGGGATTGTCAGCGAGAACACAACGGAAGGATGGGCGGCAAATCCGCAATATCTTCCGAAAGCCGGAGAGATATGCATCTATACCGACTACATGACGGTGAAGGACGATCTCGGACGGGATATTACTTTCCCGGGTATCAAGGTAGGAGACGGGAATTCCTATCTGGTTGACATGCCTTTTGTCGGAGCCGAGACGCGCTACCTCATCATAAACGCGATTAGAGAACATGAGTCAAACACTCAAATCCACATCACCCAGAATGAACGCGAGTTCTGGAATAATAAACTTAATTACGACATCGCGGGCGATGAATTGATTCTCACCCGCAACTAAGAAAGGAAATGAATTATGCCTGAAATTGCAAAAATAACGCTTCCTTCCGGTACTACATATTACTTCAAAGACGAAACCGCCCGCGCGGCAATCGCGGGAGGTACATCCTTCCTTGGCGTTACCACGACCGCCCTGACCGACGGAGCCACTACTGCACAGATTGTAATTGATGGTCAGACTGTCTCGGCAATCAATGGCGGCATCGCCATCTACAACAACAAAGAATTTATCTATGCAAGCTCCGACAGCAAGTGGCATGAAATCGGTGACACAACCGATCTCGGCAATCTCGCTTATAAAGACACGGCAACAGGTAGCTATACACCCGAAGGAACGGTTTCGGCTCCCACCTTTACTGGAAGCTCAAGTGATGTGACCATTACCGCCACCGACAACGCTTCCGGCAACTATCAGCCGAAGGGGACTGTATCGAAGCCCGCATTTACTGGCGAAGAGATGACGGCAACCGGGTCGTTTACTCCATCCGGGTCCGTTACGGTCACGACGAACGCTACCACCAACAAGACGGCTACAGTCGCTCCTGCGTCATCCGGCACTGCGACATATACGCCGAGCGGGGACGTTTCCGCTCCTACGATCAATGTCGCTACGGCAGGAAGCACGGCTACGGTCAACTCCATTACAGACGTAGGATCTCTTCCGGCTCTGACCTTCTCTGTTGCGGACGAAAACCTTACAATTGAATGGAGCGCGGGTACGCTTCCCACGAAGGGCGAGAACCAAACGGTCAAGACCGGAGACGCGGCGTATACGGCGTCCCAACCGACGTTCACGGGGACGGGCGTACGACTGGTGACGGGCAATATCGCGGTTCCGAACACTTATACGGCGAATTTCTCCGGTACTGCGGGTGAGGTGAGTGTGAGCGGAACTCCCGCCGGGTCTGTTTCTCAGCCTACATTCACGGGCACGAAGGCCCAGCTTTCTGGCACCACGACCGCTGCTGGTTCTGTTTCTCAGCCGACGTTTACGGGTAATGCAAAGAACGTCACCGTATCCTGATAAAGGAGGTCGGCGATGGCTGACATCAAAACAATTACATTGCCAAACGGAATAGTCCTCAATCTTAAAGATGATAGATTCCGGATCAACGACGGGGTACTCGAATATCGAGACGGGAGCACATGGAAGCCTGCAACGCTCATGCACAAACAGACTACCTCTTCCATGATTACTTCCGTTGCCTCTACGGCAGTATCGTCCGCATTTACAAACGACGGATACATCCTCGCTACACTTCAAGTTACCGGGACGTGTACCTCCGTTAAGATTCTGTGCGAAGGCATGGTCAATTCTTCGGCGAATACATGGAAGACCGTAGCTGTCATCAACACAGACGATTACACCGTGTCAAATGCGGATACAGGCATTACCGCGAAAGGCATTTACAATGTGGACATTTCGGGATTTTCCAAATTCCGGGTGAGAGTTACGTCTATTTCCGGCGGGAATGTTACCGTTTTCGGATCATTCACAAGTTAAATCAAGGAGAAAAATATGTGCAATTACCGATGCCCCCATGCAGAGCGCAAGAAGTGCGCGGGGTTTCTGCTCTGCCGCCTGATGTATAAAGACGGCATCAACTACAACATTCGCGAAAACGCGATGAACGCCATCTGTGCGCATCAGAAGCAGTGCATGAACACGGGTCTGATGGAGAACACGGACGAGGCGAAGAAGTGCTCCTATGCGGCTCCTGCGGTGATCCCGGAAGCCGAAGAGAAGCCGAAGACCAAAGCCACGAAGAAGAAGGCATAATTCGATTGTTTGCCCTATGGGCTTACAATACAGGAGAGAAAGCGGGACAGCAAAATTGAGCAATTATCTCCAACACACGACGCGGGAAAGGCGGCTCAAAATCCGGCGGGGAGAACCGATCCGGGAATGCGGGCTTGACTTTTACCCGATCACCATGGACCACTACGAAGACTTTATCCGATGCAAAAACTCCTTAACGATTCGGCAGTCATCGCTCCCTGTGCGGTACGTGTCGATGGATTATCTTTCCGCGATTTTTGCATTGGAACTGGATGCGGCGAGAAACTCCGAACAATCCGGCGGGATATTCTACCAGTTGATGGAGCTTCTGTTCCTCTCTATGCGGATGGAGATCGACGGAGCGAAGTTAAACGAGAGCATCCACGTCGTGGTTGAAGGGGAGTCAATCAAGATTGACCATATTGTGATTGACCAGCCGTGCGGCGATGAAGTCAACCATGCGGAACTCACGCCGTTTCAGTTTTCTTCGCAAATACGGCCGCTGATTGCGGCACAGAATCAGATCATCCTCCCTGATGAGTCGGAGAACAGCGACCTTGTCGAGGCTTACGACAAGAAAAAAGAGATCCAGTCGAAGGGTCCCGCGCTCAATGTCGACTCAGATGATTTGATTTCATCGGTTTCGTATTTTTCGGGCGTATCCGACCGTGAGATCATGGAATGGAACGTACGGGACTTCGAGAACCGGAGACGCGCGATCGACCGCGCTCTCAAATACCGGATCTACTCCCAAGCGGAAATGGGAGGCATGGTATCGTTCAAGCACGGGAATCCCTACCCGTCGTGGTGCTTTGATGCCATTGACGATAAGCTGGGGACGATGGCGGCGTCGGATCTGGAGAAAACCCTGTCCGGCGCGGCTGCTCCCGGATCAATCTGATACTTCCTACACTCGAAAGGATTATACAACATGAATGCTATTACTCTCGGCAATCCCAACCTCTTTCTGAAGGGCATTGCGGAACTGATGTTTTACGATCCGTCCACCGGCAACATCGTCGGCTACGACAATGTCGGTTCGGATTCCGCCGTCACTTCCTCTGTCAATCTTCAGGAAGTCGCGGGCGGTCTCGGCAACGCTCTCGTGGGCGTCTTCCCGGACACCGTCCGTCTCTCCGGTACTTACACTTCTCAGGCGTTCTCGCTTGAGACCAGACGCCTCATCACGGGCGGTACGCTGGCCTACAACGCCGTCGCTCCCGTCTGTGAGACCATCGCGGCGACCGGAACGACTCTGACGGTCTCGAAGGTTCCCGCGAAGCACTACGGTCAGTCCGCCGCCGATGTCAACGCTTGGTGCTACATCAAGGAACAGGGCGCGGCTACCTATCCGGGCACGAACTACGAGATCGATCCCTCCACGAAGACGGTCGTGAACTTCGCGGCGACCTCCGGCAAGACCTACGAGGTGTACTACTTCGCGCAGAACGCTTCCGCGCAGTCCCTCGCGATCCCGGACAACTACAACCCGACGAACGTGACCGTTTCGATCAAGTACGGCGTGTACGCGAAGCAGAACAACGCGGTCACGGGCGGTACGCTTCAGGGCTGGCTCTATGTGATCGTTCCCCGCGCGATCCTGAACGGTGACGCGGGCGTTTCCGCGAACCAGACGGCGAACGCGACGACCGACAACTCGTGGATGGCTCTGTCTCCCGACTCCAACGGTCTGTCCTGCAACGACTGCGCGATGAGCGGCAATCCGCTTGCGTACTATGTCTACGTTCCGTGCGGCGATGCGGCGGCTGGCGTTGTGTCCCTCGCGATCCCGGGCGGCGGCGTGACTGTCGCGGTGGGTTCCACCGTTCAGATCCCCGTCAAGTATGTGATGCCGGATGATACGCTTGCCCAGCCGACCTACACCGACCTGACGTACTCTTCTGCGGCTACCGGGACGGCTACCGTTTCGTCTGCTGGCGTTGTGACTGGCGTTGCGGCGGGAAGCACCACGGTTACGGTTACGCTCACCAAGGCGGACAGCACCACGCTGACCGTTCCCTGCACCGTCACCGTCACGAACGCTTAATCGAGGAAAGTGGGATATCCCACCCCCCCTCAACCCGAAGAAAGGGGGAATCTTTCAAAGGTTCCCCCTATTCTTCTACTTTTGAGAAGTGCTTTATTCCATTAAAGTGCTTCTCAAAGGCAGAAGGGAGGTTTCGTTGTGGACGAATTTGTGAAGATAACAATTCGGGACTTCGGCGTGGCGGAGAAGGAACTGAACGATGCTTTGTATGAAATGAAGAAGCCGATTCAGCGCGGATTGCAGACGGCGGCGACAACGTTTGCCCCCGCATTGAAACAGCACATTGCGGATGACTGGTATGACGCATGGGGACCGCCTCGCAAGTATCTCCGCAGAACAGATTATCCGGAATACGGTGAATCGCTTTATGCGCAAGTGGAAGAGGCGACTGTCCGCGACGGATCCGTTGAGTTTGTTTATCTCCCGAACGGACAGCATCGATTGTCCGGCGAGAGCGCAAGCGGAGATGAATTGATTCGTATTATCCAAAACAATTCCGGGTGGGAATACAAACCGACCTATGACCGTCAGGGGCGGGAGATCATGCCCCGTCCGTTCTGGAACAACTTCGTCGAGGAAATGAAGGACGGGATTCTCATGGACGCATTTGAATACGGTTTCACATCCGGCGGGTGGTCGATGATCCGCGAGGGCGGCTCCAAAGACATAGAGTGGGCGAACGGCGAAAGCATGCTATAACAGGAAAGGGATTCGATAGATGGCAAAAATTCTTCTGAACGTCGAGATTGACTCGAAAAAAGCAGAGGCGGGATTAAATACACTCAAAGAATCCCTGACGAAGGTTGTCAAAGAACTCGGCGAACTGAAGCCGAACAAGGATCTGACGGCCCAGCTCAACGCGCTTGCGCGATCCTATGCGGCAGTTGAGAAGGCGGCGACGAGCGAACTCCGACAGGCGAAGGAACAGGCCGCGCTCGAAGCGAAACTCGCGAAACTGGAAGCGGACGCGGAGACCGCGCTGAAGAAGAAGGCGAAGGCTACCTCTGAGGTCGCGATCGCGGCGGAAAAGGCGGCTCAACAGACCGAAAAGACGCGCGAGGCGACCGCGAAGGCGAACATTGCCGAAGAGAAGCTCGAACAGCAAGTCATCAAGACGGCG
>Ga0247611_10002669_pt1 | contig 28076 bp, 35 predicted proteins | sample 177DNAGHGhighgp2_FD_192422 | JGI IMG/M metagenome (GOLD analysis project Ga0247611, IMG submission 192422) | Sheep rumen microbial communities from Palmerston North, Manawatu-Wanganui, New Zealand - 1770 DNA GHGhigh gp2 | ecosystem: Host-associated > Mammals > Digestive system > Stomach > Rumen... | reverse complement strand
AGATTAACACATTATTTATATATAAACAATGAAAACAATGAAAAAGAATCAGAAGATTTGGAGCGTGTTGAGCCTGTTGCTCTTCGTGCTCGCTGTTGTTTCGGGTGGTGGCGGTCTGGCCGCAGCCGGTGATTTGACCACTACCCAAATCGGTGACGAGGGCGGCGACGCAGCCACTCATACCGATGTAGAGAATAAGGAAGTAGTAGAGGAAGGCAAGAGCGACCGTCAGAGTCCTGGCGGTGAGCACGACGGTCAGAACCTGACGGGAACGCAGGCCAGTGCCACCCAGATGCGCGAGGGCGGTTTGGAGGAAGATGAACGCGAAGAGACCCTTACCCAACTGAAGCCCTATCGTGTTCCGTTCATGCGCCTGCTGGGTCGTGTGGCCAAGGAGCGTAAGGTGCAGAACTACACCGTGAAGCATGCCCGCGTAGGTGGTGAGACCTTGGATGGTACTATCACTACCGCTATTACTGCCGGTGACTCTATCGAGCTGACGAAGAACAACTTCTCCGGCAACCTTGGCGTATTCCGTAAGTTCGACACCATTGCCATCCCATCTATGGGCGGTTACAAGCCCGGTTCGCAGACGGAGCATGACGGCAACTGCCTCGTATTGGAGGTGGTGGAGCGCACCAAGACCAAGTTGACACTGATGGCCATCAACGGCCCCGCTGCTACCGCTGGTCAGGTGAACTACGAAATGGAGGACTGCACCGTTCCCGCTATTCCCGCAGGAACCTACGTGCTGGGTATGGCCAACGCCATGTCGGAGTCGCAGCTGCTGGTTACCCCCGACAACTTCCAGCCCCGTGAGAAGGAGGTCTATCTCCAGAAGAAGGGTTGGAACGTTCTGTTCACCGAAGAGTTCGAGAAGATGAAGAAGAAGTATCCGTTCAAGGTGAAAGACCTTCTGCGCGATGCCTCCATCCTCAACGACGTGCGCATTGAGCGTTCGTACTGGATGGGTGTGATGGCCAAGAAGAAGCGCGTCACTGAGGACGGTGCCATTGAGGACGTATTCTACAGCGAGGGTATTCTGCCTCAGATTCCCAACTACTACGCTATCGGCAACGAGTACATGCTGAGCGACCTCGTGGCTATCTCCAAGCTTCAGTTCACCGACTTCGCCACCTCGAACCGTTCGTTTGCCTTCTGCGGTAAGAACGCTATCGAGCGTCTGGAGAACATCGACCCCGGCAAGAACCGCGAGATTCACTTCTCCGTAGCCAAGGATTTCGACCTCACCTTCCGTCGCTTCACCGACACCTTCGGCGAGATTAACTTCGTGTGGGATCAGACCCTCGACTTCATGGGCAAGTCGGACTACATGTTCGTACTCGACCTCGACAATGCCATCCACTACATCAAGGAGGGCAAGCGCAACATGACCAACGATATGTCGAAGGGTGCTGGCGACATTCGTCTGGCCAAGCGTCATATCGAGATTATGGCCGATGCCGTAGGTTTGAAGGGCTACAACAGCATCATCGTAGGTCCCGAGGACAAGATGTTTGGCGACATGACCCAGGGCATCGTCAACTGGATTGTCAGCTCGAACCATCTGCCTAAGACTCCTGCCAAGAACATGAAGATTGCGCTGACCTCAGACGTGACCGTTGGCGAGGGTGCTCAGGCCGTGACCTACGAGAAGGGTTCCGTGCTTATCTATAACGGCACTGCATGGGAGACCTACACAGGCTCCGACCTTGCAGCCTAAACCATAACCATCGGGGGTGGCGGGAAATGCGTATCGTCCCCCCCCCCCTTCTAAATTTCAATGACTATGGCAACAAAGACATATAGAATCACCAAGCCCTGCAACAATTTCAGTTTTGTACTACAGGGCAAAGACGGCAACAGACAGCGGTACGTGTTTGGGGGTGGCAGCGTGCTGAACAATGTTCCTGCACGGCTGGTGCTGAAAACGCAGTATTCACAAGAGCTGCTGGAGAACAGCGTACCATTCAAGGATGGCTATGTAAAGCTGGAGCGAGTAGACAATGGCGGCGAGACTCCGACGCAGGAGCCAAAGAAAGAGCCTATCCGCGTGGAAGAGGTGGATAGTCCCGAGAAGCTGCTGGAGTGGGTGGCCACCGAGTTAGAAAAGCCCTATCAGCAGCCGAAGGCCGCACTGGCCTACGCTGAGAAGCAGGGCTACGTGTTCCCCAACCTCACCATTGAGTAAGCCATGACGGTAGGAAGTATCATAAAGGCTGTACGCTGGTGCATCGACGAGGAAGCGGTGAATGCCGCCCACCTCGCTGATGTGTCAGCGTATGACTTTGACGGAGGCACAACCGACACTGGGCTGATGAACAACATCATCCGCAACAAGATTGGTGATGCCCTCCGCTGGGTCTGCCTTTATGCTCCTGCCGAACAGCTTGCCGGGAGTGGGCCTTCGGGAGAAGCCGAAGGCACGGCGGCCAGGCCAATCGACATCATCCAGGAAGATACGCTCACTGCCACCAACAATGTGCTGACACCGACCGAAACCCTGATAAGGGTAGTGCGTGTGAAGGGCGCAGACTGGCACAGAGCCATCCTTGGTGACTCGCTGATAAAGGAAGACAGCGACGAGTACCTGCAACTGCGTGACGAGAACGGGGCAGCAGCCACCGCAGACCGTCCGCAGGCAGTGCTTGTCAATACCAAACAGAAGAAGGTGGAGGTATGGCCGGGTAACGGTCAGTTTGTGCTGACCTATATCAAAGCCCTGTCAGCCTCCGACCTCTCCAATCTCGATAACGACCAAACGGAAGTGGGAATCCCTACCAACGTAGAGACCAGCTTCATCTACTATCTGGCTTATCTGCTATGCACGGCCTACGGCGACACAAGGGCAAAGAGCATGTATGATAATGCCACCCTCAACTTAGGGCGTACAGAAGACAAACAACGGCAATGAAAGAGATAACGACCATCAAAGGCGCTTGGAGCGATGATGCCAACGGCTGGGTTTCAGAAATATTGGAACTTACAGGTGACGCATGGCTCGAAGTGGAACTACCCGCCAAAGGCCGTCTCGTCATCAAGAAGGCTGAACCATCGGACGCGCCAGCGGCTTCTCCTGATGGTCTCAAATGGCCGAAGGCATTGATTACTCATTGGACGGGCCCTAAATTCAGGATAAGACTATACGGCAGTACCCCCGCACGGTACATCAAGATAATCACCACCGAAACACCAAAAAAGATAGAATATGTCGACATATAGAGACAACCTGCACCTTGGCCGCAAAGTCCCACTTGTAGAGGGAGACGACATCGCCTGTCATGCCATCAAGGGCTGTCATATTGCCCCCGGGGCAGTCACCATTGACAAGATTGGCGAGGGGATTCTCCCGTCTGACATGGCTCTTGTCAACTTCATCCTCCCATGGTTTGACATTGAGCCTGGTGAAGATGGGGATGACTGGCTTGTGGCATGGTATGCTGACGACGGGGCCATCAAGGACATCTATGCCGTGGAGGATGGGGAGTACATAGAGCTGTGGATGGTTATCACTGACGGTGACAGCTCCAAGGAGAGGGAGCAGGGTTGGGATGATGTGGACTACCTTCAGGACCGCCGTGTGATGGTCAATAGTGACCTCTCCAATGAGATATGTCCCGTGGATCTGATAGAGGGTGGTGAGTGTACGGTGGTGTATGAGAACACCACCACTGACACAGACTTCCACATAACCATCAGCTCAAAGTACCGCACTCCTGACGGCAACACTGTTGAGATGACATGTCCGAGGGGTGGCTACTGTGAGGCCAGCTGGATAATGACAGGCGGCGTGGTCTATGTGAGGGGTGTATAGTATTATCAGGCGCAATAGAAGATTGGGGAATGAGGCGAAGGACACTGTTGATTGGTGACAAGCAGGCCTTTCTGGAGGTAGAGCCTGAGGGTGTGCAGTGGGTGGCTCCTGGCATGCCTGTAATCTACACGGTCAGCTCCAACAGGCGTTGGACTGTAAGGTGAGACAATAATAGAAGAACAGTATAAAGAGAAACTTAAAGGATATGACACTAAAGAGAAAGTTACTGGTAAGGATTCCGAAGGGCGGGGGAAGGTCTGTGCAGGCTGACTGGAACCAGACGGATGACACCATGATGGATTTTATCAGGAATAAGCCCGATATAGCCGACATGCTGAGGAGAATAGAGGCACTGGAGGGCAAGACAGCAAAGCCTGCCTATGCTGTGGCTACTGCCAAGCCCACACAGGCTACCATAGCAGACATTGTAGACCCCACGGCCACAAAGCCCACAGAGGCCATCACTGTAGACATGAGCAGCCTGACGAGGCCCATCATGTGCTACATAGTCTACCCGCAGGCATGGGAGGTGGTGGTGGACGACATCATACAGATACCCTACATGGTGGATGCCAACGGCTTTGAGATTGGTGCCACATTTGATGCGGAGACCCCGCTGCTGACAACTGGGGGTGTTGTCTTCCGTGTGCTTGACATCAGACTGGGCAAGGGAGTGTACAAGTTGAACTTTAAAAGATAAAGAGATATGAGCGAGGTAATCATTGAAGGCGTGAAATTCAAGAATGTTCCTGACAAGCGTTATGGAACTAAGATTGGCGACCTGCTGACGCAGAGCAACGTGGGGATGACACAGACTGTTGCGGACTATATGCACTCTGATGCCTTCTACACCCTTATCAACAGTGTGGACATAGACTGGAACGGTGTGGAGGTGGAGGACGGCCTTGTGCTTAACACCACATCAGACCTAATCAACTGGATTAAGAGCAAGGGCAGCGGAGGTGGTGTTGAGCAGATACAGTCTGACTGGGAACAGAGTGACAGTACAAAGAAGGACTTTATAAAGAACAAGCCTAATATCCCTCAAGTTCCTGAGATTGACTACAAGCCTACAGCTGGCAGTAACAACCTTGTAACAAGCGGGGGTGTCTATGCGGCTATCAACAACATTACCAATGTTGAGAAGGGCAGTGGTGTAACTACTGTACATTGGGACACTTACTATTGGTCAGATGCTTTTGATTTGGACAATGGTGATACTATTACCGTGACTCCAAAACACATTACTGAAAATCAGGTAGTATGGTCTGATAACTATCGGGAAGAACATATAATAGGCAGTGGATTCACTTATAAGGCTACTACTGACAATGAGAAAGTCTATGTTGGTTTCTCTGGAAGGGATGAATATGACTATGTGATTGCCCGTAAGGGCGATGAGCCGAGTGATGTGAGTGAGCTTAAAGAGAGGGTAGATGGCATGGAGGCACAGGTGAACCAGCTGATAGCCGACAAGGCTGTTATAAGCCTGACAGGCAACAACAACGTATTTATAGTTGGCAGTAGCAGTGTGACACTGACAGCAAGTACAGACACAGAGGCTACGGCCATCAGAATAAAGAAAGGCAACACTGTGCTGAACAGCGGCAGTGGCAAGAGCCTGCAATATGTGGACACCTTTACCAAGACTGACGCAGGCAGTGTGGCCTATACAGCGGAGTTTGTGATAGCGGGCATAACCAGGAGTGTGAGCTTCACTGTCTACACCGTGAACTACGTGTATTATGGAGGCGGCAACAGCTATACCGATGTTACCAATTTGAGCCATGTGGCCAGTGCAAGAAGGAATGTAGCAGGAACTTACAGTGTGGCGGTGGCCCAGAGTGGCCAAAGGGTGTTCTTTGTGATACCTTCCACCATGACCATCAGCAAGGCCACTATGGGCGGCTTTGACTTCCCCCTGGATGCAGCACAGACAGTAAGTGTGGATGGTGTAAGTTATAAGATGTACAGAAGCAGCAACACCATTGACGCGGGAACTTATCAGATAGTAATCTCATAAAAAGGAGGATACATATATGGCAGATATTAACATAGGAGGAAAACTCCACAGCGTAGCCACTGGTAATGTGGTGGCAGATGCCAGTGAGGTGCTGGACAGCACTGAGGGTAAGAAGCAGAGTGTAGTCAACAGTGAGCTGAGGCAGCAGCTGGCAGGCAAGGCCAGCACCAGCGCCATACCTACCAAGACCTCACAGCTACAGAATGACAGCAACTTCCTGACCCAGCACCAGCAGCTGAAGACCATCAACAATGAGTCTATTGTAGGCAGCGGCAACATACAGATTGAAGGTGGGAGTGATGTACCTGAGGACATAGCCCTGCTTGAGGACTATGGCGGGGAGTCAGTGCTGCCTGACTTCAACCCGCGGCAGAACTGCCTTCGGGTAGACAGCAGACAGGCTCTGACCCAGCAGCAGCAGGTCTACGCAAAGCGGAATGTGCTGAACAAGGACAACAACAATGAGATAAGCATAAGATATATTGAGCCTCACATAGTAAACAATGAGAATGTGCTGGCTCAGGAGGATTTTGGCGATGCGGAGAGTGTTTATGACACCCTGTTCATCATCAGCCATGACTTCTATGTGCAGGGAACAGCGCAAAATCCCGTAAAAGTGCCCAACAACTGCAAGCTACTGTTTATGGGTGGCAACCTCATTGGCGGTTATCTTGATCTGAACGGAGCAGAGATTTATCCTTCCTACAACAGTCTTGTAGAGAATAGTCTTAATACGCCACCTCTCATCATAGGCAGTCCTGCCAGCGGTACTATATACATCAACAAGACTGGCAACAGCAGTACGAGGAATAAAATCACCTTCTGGGATGGCAGTCAGTGGGTGTATGCCAACGGGGTCCCTGTAACTCTCAGCTTTGTAAGGGAGGGCATGCCAACTATAGACCAGTATCCCGACCTGCCTATGGGCTACATGTATTATGACACCCAAGACCAGAAGGTGTGTGTGCTCACAGGTGTTTCTGGGGGCCAGTACCAATGGAGGGCCATAGCTACTGAAGCAATATAAAAACAGTAAAGCCCTGTGCTGACGCACTTGAAGTAGTAAACAATAACATATATAAGATATGGAGAAAAAGTATATAAAAGACATCAACGGCCAGAGGGTATTGCCGATAACCTCTGTGGATGCCGTGATAGACAGCTCAGGCAACTCTGCTGAGACACTGCTGGAGAACCTGAGGACGGCCTACAACCAGCTGTCAAGGACTGTGAGGGGCAAGGCCAACATAGCCACCACCCTTGCGGGCTATGGTATTACCGACAGTTACACCAAGGCAGCTGTTGACAGCATGGTGGCAGCACTGACACAGAGCAACATCGTGGTGACGGAGACTCTGCCTGCCACTGGCAACACCAACACCATCTACAGGGTAAAGGGTGCGGCCAGCTACAGTGACAATATGTACTATGGGGGTCAGTGGATGGAGCTAGCCACCTACAACAATGCCACTGACACTGTTCCTACGAAAGACAGCGGGAACCTTGTAACCAGCGGTGGGGTGTTCAGTCACCTTGATGCCCTTGATGTGTCAGAACTTAACCAGAGCAACAACACCCCCGTGCCCTACAACAGTCTGGAGAATGCTTTGGCTGCTGTTCCTGCTGAGTATCAGAAGGGAGGCATGATGATAAAGTACCTGGAGGACATCAGCGGGATTTACAGGTGGTACAAGCTCCTGAAGTCCACATGGAGTACAGCGGTGACAGACTGGTCTTACATGGCCAATGATGTCCTCATGCCTGACAATCCAGAGTTTATCAGAGTCTACACGGATTCTGAGGATAAGATTCTATTTGGTATTCAGCATGATGGCAATGTGGTGTTTGGTGCTGGTGTGCCCAAGCAGGTCAGGGACTATGTGCTTGAGAAGATTGCAGAGATAGACTTTTCAGACCTAATAGAGAACATTAAGCGGCAGTTGGATGAGAAGGTAGACAAGGAAGCAGGCAAGTCGCTAATAGATGCTGATGTTTCCGAGTCATTCAGTACTGCTGATAATCCTGAATGGCTAAAGGTAGTCACTGACAGCGAGGGGAAAGTGATAGCTGGTATCAGAAAAGACGGTTCTACATACATAGCTAAACTTGATGCTGGTGATGCTATTGCAGCTATGCTTGCTGAGTTTGAGGAGAGGATGGCTGAGATTGAGGATGACATTGATGCCAAAATGGCTCTGTTTGATGCTGTCTTCAGTGAGTTTACTGACCCAGAGGGTAGGATTCAGATTACAACTGATGCTGATAATAAGGTACTTTCTTATCGAGATAAAGAAGGTGTTTTGCATGAGAACTATCTTGCTGTTGATAAGAAGCTGGAGCTTTCTGGTGAGGCTATGATAGACTTCCAGCAAGCACTGAAGAATAGTGGGTTTACTCCTGGAGGTGGAGGTGATTGGACTGACAGAGAAGTAATTGAGCTTCCTGAGCCAAAGAACTATGCACTACTCAATATTGATGTTGACTATCTTCCCACTAATGATGGTGATGCGAGAAATTCTGTAATCCAATACTATGATGGTCTTGGTAATTCCTTTAAGATGAATGCTGATATTGAACCCCAAGGACAAACTTCACGTATATTTGCACGTACAGGGGGCAAGGGCAACTACACCCTCGACCTGTCTAATGATGTCAAGTTTGGCAGCTGGGTTCCGCAGGATTCATTTCATCTTAAGGGTGCTGCAAAAGATGTTGTGCGTGGCATTCTTCCCACAAGCTACAAGTGGGCTTACATGATGCAGGAAGTTCTCGATGCCAAGCCTAACAGGGTTCTGCTGAAGGCTGACAGTAAGACCACAACCACCAGTGCAAGCGGTGACAGGTTCACTGACTGGGGTGACGGTGCAAGGTGTATGCCTGACGGCTTCCCTGTAGAACTGTACGTCAATGGAGAGTATCACGGCCTCTATGCCATCCAACTGAAGAAGCATCGCAAGAACTACTCTATGGACAAGAAGGACTATACGAGCCTGTTCATTGATGCAGATTGGATGATGACAGATGACTATCAGCATGGCATTTGGAACGACGGGCCTGATGCCACTAATCCTAATGCAGGTAATCGTAAATGGTGGGAAGGCTTCGACATCAAAGGCCCCAAAGACCTTATCTGCATGGATGGCAGTGAGTTTGACGGCGATGCCCCTAAGGAGCTTATTGATAATACTTCCCCTGTCTATGATGCCTCCAACAAGAAGCATAAGGGTTCTGCCCAGGCAAAAGCCATTATTCGCGGATTCCAGACTAAGTATCTGGAGGTCAAGACTCTGATAGAAAACAATGATACGGAAGCTGCGAAGGCCAAGTTCAACGAGAACTTCGACTATAACGCCTGTATGCTTGTCTTTATCTACAACTGTCTGATGAGAAATGCAGACTCTGTAAAGAAGAACACTCTCTGGGGTACATATAAGAATGGTAAGATATTCCCCTCTCTCTGGGACTTGGACGGCATGTATGGTCAGGGATGGGTTGGTGACAGTGCTGATGAGCCTTCCACCTCCGTATTCTCAACCTATGCCAATGCAGAGTGGCCTCTCAAGCTTTTCTACACACTCTATAAGAGTGAGATAAGAGCCACATACGCTACCCTTCGTAATGCAAGAATTATTGACATCGACACTTGGCATGACATTGTGTTCAACCAATGGGTTAATCGGATAGGTGAAGAGGCTTACAGCAGGGACATCAAGAAGTGGCCTGAGACTCCAAGTTACAGAGAGAACTATCTTAACTCCGACTATTGGGAGCAGATAGGATGGACAGCTTCTCCCGGCAGTACTCCCGTATGGACTGAGGGACAGACCTACAGCAAGGGTACTACCGTTGTGATAAGGTGTCATCCTACAGCAACAGGCTACATCGTCTGGATGAGATACAAGGCTCGTGTTGATACTAATACTTGCCCTGTCAAGCAGTTCTATACTGAGTTCCCTGTCGTTGGTGGTTTCTTCGACAGTCCTAAGAGGTGGGAGAAATGGATGGACTGGCAGATAACACTCTGTGACATTCAGAACCTCTACTCTGGCTTGGACATCAACACCATCGGTGCTGACTTCACCATCTACAGGAATACAGACCCCCAGTATGTGATAGCCTGCACACACATGACACTCAGTGACCTTGCACCGCTTGTGGACGGAGGATATATCTGTATTGAAGGACATATCACAAGGCATGAGTCTGAGGTTGACGGCCAGACAGTATCAACCTACACTATTGACGGAGGTGCTGAGACTTCGGAAGATGCATCCAAGACCTACACCACCGTAAGGGCTGCTGTAGAGGCTGCTTCAAGTCAGGAGGCAGACGTTCCTTCTGAGGAGGTCTACTACATCAAGGCAAGAGCCAAAAATATTGTGTATTATAATAAATAAACAAGTTAAATTTACTAAAAATTTAAATTATGGGAAAGTGTTTAATTACAAGGCTTCAGGAGGTTGTCAACAATAGCAATCTTAAGAAGCTAGGTGAGATGATTGTGGAAACGACTGGTGATTGGGGTGATTCTGAATACCAAATCGGCTTTAACTCATCAGAAGCCGTTACCCTGTTCTGTGCAGATGGTATCTATAACATGAATAATGTCTTACAGGGTACTACTATTCAAGTTCCTGCCAATTCAGAAGCATACTATAGAATTAAGAAGGACAAGAAACTGAGCATCATGCCAAAGTACGGAATCAAAAAATGGCAAATCCTGGGAGGAATTAAAATCAATTTGGATGACCTTGCATATTCAGACTTGTCTACTGGCATTAAGAGCTATTCTAAAGTAGTTACTGGAATGTTGGAGAACATCCTGAAGACGCATGGTGCTGGTACTATTCCCTTGTTATGGATTGCTGGTGAGAATGGTGTTCTCCCGATTGGTGACACTGTTGACCCTACAGCACTTTCAGTGTTTAAGGGAATTAGTGACACTAGGATAAGGCTCATCCTTGAATCCACAAACGGCAATAAACTCAGCGGTGGAGACCTTTATGACATTATTTCCAACATACAAGGGTTTACACCAGATATGTTGTATGTGTGTGATATTCTTCCTGATGTTTCTAATCCCAACAGGTTCTCCTGCAATGTGGAGAAATTCGCCAACTGCACAAACTTGCTCAGATTTTGCCCGAATTATACCACAAATATTACAGGCTCGCTGGTTACAGCCTGCTCCAATATGACTAAGCTCACGGCAATTGCTATTCCAGGCTATGCTGGAGGTGAGGAGCTTGCCCCCCTGTTTGACACTTTACACTCTAAGGGCAGGACAAGCGGCACAATAGACATTTGGACTGGTAATGCGACAATCAACGGAGGTACTGCCAACGGCGTTAGGGTTACGTTTAATGCCAGCGGATGGACTGTTAGGCCTCGTTCTTAATTGAGTAAGGTCTGTTTATGACAACGAAAAGTATTGCATGGAATACTGGAACTGGGAACATCACTCTGACTTATCAGGGTCAGGGTGATTGCCCTGTTTCTATTCAGTGTGATGCAAATAATCTTGGAAATGACAGAAATTAAAAACAAAGAATTATGGCTGAATTAGTAAAAGGGTGGGTAACACTTGATAAAGATGGTTATACTGGTAGTACAAGTGTGACAGCAAGTGCTAACCAGCATAATACTGGACGTAACCAGAGAAGTGTGGACTTTACATTCAGTGCTGACGGGACTGCTGCTGTTCAGACTACTGTAAGGCAGGCAGGTAAGCCTGAGTTTGTGGCTTTCAATAGTGCTGCTGCAAGTATTGCAAAAGCTGGTGGTACTGTTACTTTGGAGGGTACCTCTAATAGTAGCAAGCTGACTTTCACCAAGAACAATGATAACATTGGTCTTACGCTACCTTCTGCCTACACTGCCGCTGGTGCAAGTACCAACAATGGTGTTGCAATAAGTGGAGACCCAGGTGCAACACAACAATATAATTGGAGTTTACAGCTGACTGTACCTGCTAATAGTGATGTTAGTGCAAAGACTTGTCAGTTCACTGTTACAGATAATGCTGGACATACAAGTATTTGTACTCTGACACTTGCTGCTGGTGACGCTACTCTGACAGTTACTCCGTTGACTATTGACCTGCCTTGGGATGGTAGCACTACTGGAACATTCACTGTTAATACTAATGTGCCGTTCAGCATTGAATAACAACTGAAAAGGTTAAAGCTATGACTAAGCAGATACCTTGGAATACAGGAGATGGGAACATTACCTTGACCTACAATGGTCAGGGTAATGATTCTGTTATAATAGATTCTGATATAAATGATGACGAGGATAGCCGTGAGCAGGTTCTCACTATTAGTGGGGGTGGTATTGCAAGACAGGTTACTGTAAGGCAGCAGGCTTGTCCTGTGAACTTCCGTACTTCTGAAGGTGATATTATCAAGACTGCTGATGGGGATTACTTTAATGTTGCTGAGCCTGAACCTTTGCCTTATGATGCTGAGATTGAGTATTTAGAGAGTGATGGAACACAATATATTGATATTGATGTAAGTGTATTCCATTCAACAGATACTTTTACTATTGAATCAGATACAGCATTTACAGATAATTCTCATAGAGCATTAATGGGAACAAATCCTTGGATGTATTTTGGTGTATCTGCTAGTAAACAATTTGAAGTTAATCAAAGATATGTAAGAAATTATGATAATAATTTTCATCTTTGGAAACTTATTCATACTAATACAAATTATTCATACGGTAACGTCAAAGCTTTTATTGATGATAAAAAGGTTACAGATTTCAATATTACTTATTCTGACATTACAAAAGGTAGAAATTATTTTATTCTATTTTATGCAGTTGGCTCTCATATAAAAATGGACGCACAAGTTCCTGCTGCACAAAAAATAAAAAACGGAAAAATAACAAAAAATAATGTTATTGTTCGTGATTTTATTCCAGTTCGTGTTGGTACAACTGGTTATATGTATGACAAGATTAGTGGTCAACTATTTGGCAATGCTGGTACGGGCGAGTTTATTCTTGGTCCAGATAAAACAAGTTAAGCTATGATATATACAAGTAATTATACTAAAGACGAAATTGACGAGGGTGTAGGTCTTGGACTTGCAAGCCCTAAGAACATATATGATGCCATTTGCCTGATGGCTGGACTACAGCATGGTGGCTATACTGTTACTGAGACTACTAATGCTGAGTGGGCATACGTGCTTACTGACAGTGCTGACAAGGTGCTGGCAGGTGTTAGGCAGGATGGTAGTCTGTTTGTGGCGGAGTTGTAAGCAGTGTGGGCCAGGACTAAATAGATGCTCTTGGTAAGACCCAGAGGGAAATCAATGCTGAGATTATTGCAAGACTGGAAGCATTAGAAAATCAACGATATGTTCAATAACTTAGGCATATATCTCTTATCCTACATCTTTTCTCCATTTCTTCAACAAGAGAGGGATAGAAAGGAGTGGATAGAGAAACAGGTGAGAATGTTGACAAAAAACATAAAATATTAGAAGATTATGGAAAGTAGTTTTATGATGCCTATTGGCGGTAAGATGGTACTTAGAAGTACTGGTGAAGAAGTTGAAATTATTGACTTTGAAGCTAAAGAACGTGGAGACAGAAGTGAATTTGATTGGGTTACTTATATTGACTCTAATGGTAAGGAGCATATCAAGGAACACTTGAATATTCGGCTTGACTTCAAACCTATGATGAACGATGCTTTCAATAAGGTGTTTGACATTGCTACTAAGAGTAAGATGCCTTCTACGAGAAATAGTAGGATATTTGAGGTGGCTAAAGAACTTGTTAAGGGTGGTAGTCATGTCAGTACCGCTGTAAGTATTGCAAAGCAGCTTGTAGATGAAGTTGGAATTGAAACTGAGTGACCGAGACTGAGGCGGTGCCTCAGTGTACGGGACAGGAAGAGGGGGAAGACTGGAAAAGAAAAATCCCCCGACCTTTCATAATAAGACGCTTCACTTTCTTACATGATTCCGTAACCACGGACGTCGGGGGGAGTATGCCCTGCAATCCTGGTTGCGGATATTTGTATCTGTAAGTAAAGTGAAGCAGGTGCAAAGATAGTAATAATTTAAAGAAGTTGCACCATGAAGGTAGTAGAATTAGTAAAAATTAGCAGTGAAGCGTTAAAAATGATGTCAGCAAATGATGTCATGCGGGATGACTGGCGGTTTGTGCCTATGTACGAGGAATTTCAGGAGATGAGGGAGAAGGGGCTGAAATACCGGGAGTGCGTGAGGATGCTGAGTGAGGACTATCATGTGAGCAGGGCTACTGTTGAGAGGGCTATTAGAAGGCTTGACGGGGAGTGTTAGGGCTGTCATAATATGGCAGCATACGGAACGTTAAAAAGCGTCATGATTTGAGGGCTGGAAGTATGAGGGGGAGCCACCGATAACGGCGGCTTTGGCGTAACTTTGTGGGGTCAAAGGCCAATGACAAAGTAACTATGGTATTCACATCACAAACACAGATTTTATTATGGCAGAAATTTATCAATTAGATGACCATAACCGGGGGCTTGACACCAACGGTCTGGTTGCTGCCGCAGCCCTTGCCAACGGTGGCGGCTTTGGTGGCGGTATGAACAATCCACTTTGGATGATGTTCATGTATCCATTCATTCTTCCTTTCCTTAGTATGTACGGAGGTGGATTTGGAGGTTTTGGCGGTGGAGCAGGCAATGTGCTTGGCACTGGTTTCCTGAGTAACCAGCTGAACAACAACAGCGACAAGGAGACCATTCTGAACGCCCTGCAGTACAACCGCGAGGCCATCAGTCAGCTGGCAAATCAGTTTGGTACCAGCATCAGTGACGTGCAGAACAACATCGCCATTGCCAACTCGAAGCTGGCCGACATCGGCGCTCAGATGGGTATGACGGGTATGCAGGTGATCAATGCCGTGCAGAACGGTGACGCCACCCTTGGCCGTCAGTTGTGCGAGTGCTGCTGCAACATGCGCTACGATCTGGCCCAGCAGACCAACACCTTGCAGGCACAGGGGGCTCAGAACGCCGCCCAGGCCCAGCTGCAGCTGGCTAATCATGATGCAAACGTTCGTCTGCAGCTGTCGCAGAACCATTCTGATGACCGGCTTGACATCTGTCAGCAGAGCAACGCCCTCACTTCGCAGGCCGACCGCAACTACAATGGTACGCTCGGAGCCATTGCAGCCCTTCAGACGAACATCACGAAGGAGTTCTGTGACATTCGCGAGCGTGAGATGCAGTCGAAGATTGACACTCAGGCCGACATCATCACCCAGCTTCGCGGTCAGGTGAGCAACGACAAGCAGACGGAGGCCATCGACAAGCGCTTCAACGCGCTGGAGACCGCTCTGGCTACGTTTGTAGCCAAGCAGCCCAACACTGTGCCCGTGGTATATCCTAACCTGACGGCAGTAAACCAAACTCCGTATGCAGGCGGCTATGGTTTCCCTTGGGGTAACGGCTTCGCTGGCGGTGGTGTAGTGTTCTAACGAGAAACGGAATAAGGAGGTGAAAGTATGAATTGCAATCCTATATTAGCGACGAATGCAGGTGGTATTCCGTATATCGTCAGCACGAACACGACCGTAGGCGCAGAGACGGTAAACATAGCCCTTGGCCTGCGCAGGATTCAGCCCGTAGGCTACCTGACAGTCATCATCAATGATGTAGTGCCGACAGGTACTACGGCAACCCTTCCGGTGACACTCTCGATGGGTGGCACGACGAGGGCCTTGACCTTTGCCAACGGGACTCCGGTTACGGCGGCAGCACTGATTGGTGTGGGCAATATTCTGGTGTTCAATGACAGGACAAGGGGACTGTTGACTCTGATGACACGTACAATAGCGTAAAGACATGACGGAAAAGCGCCATGCACAGTGGAAGAACAAACAATTTTTAGAAAAAACGACAATTATGGATTTTGGAAACTTAGGGAACGGAAGCCCGTTCTATATCCTCACCCAGGCCAAAGGGCAGAAGCCTACGCTTGAAGTGGGAACCGTGAAAGAGAAGGCTCTGTTGCAGCCTCAGTATCAGCTACAGGCAGTGCCAGGCGCGATGAACGGCATCACGCAACAGCAGAACGTCAGGCTGATAGTTACCATCAACGGCGGCGACCGGCCGATACCCGACATACCTGCCAACGTGGAAATAGCACAGAAGGGCGACGTGTTCTACACTGGTAGCCAGCAGGCTATCATACAGGCCATCGACCAGATGATGCAGGTGTCGAAGGGCGAGATTGAGAGAGACGCCTATAACCACATGGTGATTGACGCAGGCAAGGAGATGATGGGCGTGGTGAATCCGCAGTATGCTGCCAGCGTGCAGCAGGAGAAGAATATCCGCGAGCTTCAGGCCCGTCAGGACGAGCAGGGGAAGATGCTGGAGAATATCTATTCTCTTTTGCAGAAGATGGGCGGCTCCGCTCCGAAGGCTCCAAATTCTTAACCCCTCGCGGAAAAGCGCGAGGCACAGCAGCTAATAAAAACAAAAGAAAGGGTAAAGACTATGGGAACATATTTCATAGACCGTGAGAACGAAGGCAACATACGTTCTCAGCTGCGCACACAAATGCGCGACAAGATGGGCGGCAGCCCTGGTGCTAACACGTCAGAGGCTTTCCGGCAAGGCTATAAGCAAGGCTACAAGGAAGGCTGGGAGGACAAGGAGAAAGAGCATAAGGAGAAGATGGAGAAAGAAATGGAAGAGTTTCGTCGCTCCCGTGCTGCTAACGGACAGTTCATGTAAACAGAAGATAAGGGGAGATTCTTTGTGATTTCCCCTTATTTAATTTAAAAACCAAATAACAAGAAGATATGAAACAGCTTATATCAGAAGAAAGAGCCATCTATGAGGATATGTATCACGGTGAGTTCTCGAAGAAACTTGCCGAGTGGGCTATCTCAAAGATGAAGAAAAAAGACTTTGATTCGGGCGAGATGAAGCCTGTGACAAAGAAGTCGCCAGATGAGGTGATCGGGATTCTCAAAAATTACGGTGCCGTGCTTCCTGACAAGGCTAAATATACGGCATGGTATCTTTATCACATGGCATGCGCTGACTATATCAACGCTTTACCTAATGATGAGGTGCGTTCGTATTATGTCTACGAAACGATTTGCGACCCTGACGGATGCCCTGCTAACGTGCTTGACTGCTTTGTGACGAAGATGTGTAATGCTGGGGAGCCGATATATTGGGAGGATATGGTTTGAGGGTTGCGACATGGTCGCAACAGACGGTACGGGAAAAAGATGAAGACGGAGTTTTTTAATATTGGGGATGATGATTGGGGGATTCTGATGGTTTATGACTATGACTATCGGGATTTTGACAAGATATGGTATATCCTGATGTCGCTTGGCATGCCTAACTATAAGGCAGAAAAAGTGTTAACAGTGCTAAGCAGATTAGACACAGGTATGACATACTCTCTTTACCATGAAACGATGTCTGTCATTTTTATAAGTCAAGCATCGTCAGCCGAGGAATGGTTTGACAGCGTGCTACATGAGCTGAAACACACTGTTGAGCATATCAGCGAATACTATCATGTGGACCCGAAGAGTGAGCCAGCGGCATATCTGCAAGGGGAGATAGGCAGACTGATGTTCCCAGTGATTATGGGGAAGGTATGTAAATGTAAAGAGGAAGGTTGACGGCCTTCCTCTTATTTTGTCACGGAGAAGCGTGACGCACATGGGCTGTTAACGGAGCTTGTCGGTACGGCGTTCGGTGGTGACAACTACAGAACCAGCAAAGCGGTCGGTAGTGCGGAGGTTGGTGAAGTCGTACTGGAAGCGGTAGTATTTCCAGGGCGTGCCCAGCAGGGAGTTGAGTTCGATCCAAGTGTCAGATGGCTGGTTGAGGTCGTTGGCGGCGAAGATGCGCATTGAGAGACTGCCCTCCATCTGTCCGACGTGCATAACCTGAACAAGTTTTTTTAGCGCAAAGGCGTTTTCCAGCTTCAAAGGGCGTGTTACCATCCGTGCGTTATAGCTGATTTCCATTTCGTCAGGAGAATTGATATTTGGTCGCTTCAAGAGAGAATAGACCTGTGTGCCAGACTGGAGCAGATAGTCGGGGTAGTGGTCAACGACGTTGGTTACCGGCGAATCAAATAAGAACTTGGCGAAAGTGCCGTTTTTGATGCTGTAGACGTAGCAATAGTCTTCAAAGCCGCTATTGGTATTGAATATCCAGAGCAGCGAATCGCGGTAGTCGTAAGCGATAAAAGCTCCTCCGAGAAATTTCTGGAAAGCCATTGAGCCGATGTTAGGACCACAGGCCTTTCCACTAAGCTGCTCAGAGACGCACTTCACGTCAGAACCGATGATAACCATCAATCCCTTCTCAGAAGCGAAGAACACAGCCCCGTCCACCTGTGTGACAGATTTGGGATTGGAGCACACCTCGCGCGGCAAAGGCTTTGAGAAGTCATAAAGTCCCGTCTTGCTGACCGCCATAGACCACAGTCCCCGGTCGGTAAAGACGATTAACGGCTGAGCGCCAAACTCCGTACCGCTTGAAAGAGCCACCGTCTGCGTGGCCAGCGCCAATATCTTTCCAGAGCCAACCTGATTAAACCCTTCGGCATAATACACCATTGGGTTGTTGACCTCGGTAGTGATAATGGTGTTTGGTAACACCTCTATATCGTCTCTGTTGTCAACGAGCGTGGCGGTCTTAGTCGGGTTATAGTGTTTGTCGTTGGCAGGCGTAAAGGTGTCGCCATAGGTGCTGCCAGTGTCGTAAGGAAGCTTAGCAAAGTAATAAGCCCCATTGAGGGCGGGATGCTCCCTTAGCGCCATGTTGGCGAGTTCGTACCAGGTGCCGTTTTTTCTGATATAGAGGACGGCTTTCGTTGCTCTGGAGTCTGGATAGAAGAACCAATACGCCTGTGCATGGTTAGACGTGAAATCGGTATATACTATCTTTATGCCTTCTTCAGTCAGAATATGCACCTCAGCGCGGAAAGGAAATGTTTCAGCGGTGTTTTCAGATGAGAAGAGGTTGAAGCCGTCAAACAGTTTGCGCTGAATATTGAACATGTTCAGGCGGGCGTTGTAGCTGTAGAGGCTGGCCGATGTGATGATGGAGTGAGAATGATAATCGTCGTGTGGCATCTGCGTGAGCGTAGTAAGATTTATTAGAGCATGATGCTCCATCAGTTTCTCAGCCCTAAAGACTGCCCCGCTGAGGAAGCCAATATCGCCCGGACGGTAATCCGTGTGGGGAGCCTGTCCGTCTGTCTGCCACTGAATTTTTGCGAAAATATCCTCGTAAGGTATTTCACAGAGTTCATAGAAGACGGCGGTATTGACCAGATCCTTCATAATCTGGCTGTCAGACTTTCTTTCAGGATGGATATAAGAATGATAGTAGGTCTTTACGCCCGTCCCCCCCTCGACATTGGGCATTGTGTCCATCATTATGCTTTCGTACTTGGACGGGCTGGTGTCATAGGTAAAGCAGCGGACCTCGTCGTTTTGATAAACTATAGCCTTGTTTTCCGACGGACAGTGGAATTTCCAGTTCGCTTCGTTGATAAAAGCAGTTCTGACCTCCTGAGAGACATAGACCTTAATGCTCTTTATAATGTCTCTCATATCGGTGAGCTGCTGTGCGCTGATATAAAAATGAAGGTAACTCCAGGCAGCCTGGGCCGTGAAGCAGTCGTTGTCATGGCGAGCATCAGTTGTCGGTACGCTACCATCGAGCTTGGTCTGAACAAAGCAACCGTTGGCCCTAACAGAAGGACACATCAGTACGGGCGTGGTGAGTCGAGTGACGGACGTGTCATACATTTCGATGCCAAAACGCACCCAGAAGGGGAAAGCGAAGCCTCCCTCTTTCTTGATGTTGTGGAGCAGTTCTTCCATATATCCGATGCAAGCATTCTGAAACGCCTCGTCCTTAGCCTTATCGTGTAGTGACCAATAGACGGCAGTGTTTCCTGTGTAAACGTCATAATCTACAGTTCCGTCATCGTGTATTCCCCGGTACTGGAAATCCAGACCGTAGGGATTGGAAGAATCTTCCCCCACATTCAGCGGGAAAGTTGTTGTTTTGACAGCTGCTCTTTCTGGTGTTTCGTATGCTCCGTCAGAAACCGTATGTGTATTCATGATGGGCGTGAACTGGAAGTCCGGTAGCCCGTCAGTCACATCATACCCGTCTGCGCGCCATCGTGCATACACCGTCCCCCCTTCATGAGAGAGTATCAGCATGCGGCCGATGGCCTCTACCGACAGGTTGCCGACGAAGGAGCAAATATAGCAGAGCGTACCGTTGTTGCACCAAAAGACCTTGCCGTCTTTGGTAACGATGTTGCGCGAGGTAGACGAAGACGTGTGTATAAAAACCAGCGTGCCATCAATGGTAGCCACCTCTATTGGCTTTTGGATAACGCGGTGCTCTCCGTTGTCATAGATCAAGCCGACACATTCCTCCAAGGTGTTGTCGGAACAGACGGCATCGGAGGGGACGTTGGTGATGCCTTTGTCGAAGGTGAGCTGTTGTTGCTTTGAATTTGGTATTTCCATATTGATGATTTTGATTTAGTGTAATGTTTGAGTTGCTGCTATGTCCGTGTGTTCACGAAATGGGTGTGGGCGCAATGCTATTGCGCCATACAGGACGGTGGCGCCGGAGGGTTGTACATGGCTGTTAGCATTTTGATTTCTTCCCATTCCTCACGGGTTAGGCAGTCGGCTTTGTCGTATTGCAACCGTTGTTTTTCTTTGGCTTCAGCGAGTCGGATGCGGTGGGCGACGAGTTCATGCCAGAATGGTCGCAGACACATCAGGAATTCTTGCGGGTTAGGCCGAGCAGACTGATAGATTTTGCCGTAGTCGCCCCGTTTGAAGCGTGACAGGAAAACGAGGAACTCTTCGAGGTTGAGTTTGCCGAAGATTTCGTGGTCGAGAATGAGTTCAGCCGTCTGCCTGACCTGCCATATCGAGGCCGTGTCGTAGATGCCGATGAAGGCGAATGTCTCTGCTATATGGAAACGCAGCCATAAAAGGGCGGCATCGCGCGAGAAGAAGTTTGTCACGTCAATGAAGGTGGGTGAATGTGACTCTGCAGCCTTAGCGATGGAGGCGGTTGGCTGTTTGTAACGGTTGAACACCAGTTTGGTGTAGTCTTCGCCGAAGCGTGCAAGCACCTCAGCCAATCTGTCCTGCGTTGTCAGGATTGACTGCGGGAGGTTAGACTTCAAGGATGTCGGCAAGTTTGTCGAGTCGTTGCTGGTCGATTGAAGTTTTGGAGTTTGCATTGTTACGAGGTATTATCTGGTTTTCCCAGGATTTGTTGTTGAGGTAGGTGGCGGGGTGTCGGCGGAATTGCAGGTCGGGTGTGGAGGCTACGTAAGCAGGTGTGGCGGCAATGCAGGCCTGACGCTCTGCGAGGGTGAGCTTGTTCCACTTGCGTTCACACTTGGCGCGGTCGATTTTCTTGCCGTAGAGGTTCCACCAGGTGGAGAAGGTCACCTCTCCGTCTGCTTCCATGATGGCAGACATAGGGGCGGTGGGTTCAGCAGGAGAATCTGCTGACACTTCGGCCTGCGGCTTTTCGGATTCGGCAAGTAGGATGCCGGCTCGGAAGAAGTCGAGGCAGAGAGCCTTGATTTCTCCTTGTACATGGTCTTCGGCAGAGAATACGTGTTGCTTGATGCGCCATCTGCCATTGAAAGCTTTTAGTATTTGCTCGTCGGTCATGGTCATAAATTCTTAAATTATTGTATCATAAAATTTGATTCTTAATGTGCATAAAATATTACTTTTTCTTTAAGTTCTGATTCAAATATTTCCTGATTTCCAAAGGTTGTTGCTGACGTAAATCCAGCAGAATTCCAGCAAGTACCATTCCATATTCCAATATATGTCTTGCCATTTTCAGTGCCAACTAAATAAACTCCCTCTTTATCAGGATTGCCCTCGTGAATTTGGCTAATTTCATATTTCGGAGTTCTTCAGAAATTTATAGCTTCTAAAAAATCATCTTTAGTCATTTCTCAAAAAATTTTTTTTCAAATTGTTTATAGAATAAGGATTGAGATTTCTTGTGTGCCATTTCCTGTATTGTCATAACTATTCTCCTTTTGCTTTAATTCCAAGTTCAAAGAAATGTCTAGCAATGTAGTCAAAGTCATTATTCCATGCAACGTCTACTTGCTCATAATCTCCTTTAACAAGTTCAATTTCTTTCTCCAAATCCACCTCTTTCACTTCAATAGTGTCGAGGAAATGAAGTAAATCATTCAAGACGCTATAAGCACCTACTTTCTGAAATCTTACTTCATCAGTTTCAGGTTCTGAAAGATACAATTTATTTGCTCGTATCAATCTTTTTGTCTTCGCTACTACAGCGTCTATGTCTATCAGTTTTTTCATAATCACTCTTGTTTAGGTTCATCAATATACGTCCAATAAAGAACATCTTCCCAATTTATTCTACCTTCCCATCCTGTGTTTGGGAAGTAGTAGCATAAATCATATAGCCATATACCGTCTTCCATATTTTTGTTTCTGCAAGCAGTAAGAACTTGTTCGCCACTTTTAGGAAACTTTAATTTTGTACTAATCCATTCCATAATCAGTCCTCCATATACTTTTTAAAATCATCCACAAGCATGCCCAATGTAACACAACCATTGCGTACCAATACACTATTAGCATTGGGATTGTTTGTTATGTTCTCCTTTATCCATCCACAAGCCTTCTCAGTAAAGGCATCCTTTCTGATATACTCAATGTCTTCGTTGGTTAGTGGAAATGTCAACCAACTTGCGCCCGCTTTTCCTTTTGCAGTTGGGTGTAGATATAATTTCTTTGGTGCTTTCATAACTTTATTCTGTTAGTTTCTTTAAATCATTATATAAAGTCATAAGTTCTTTGCCAATCATATTATCTTTGTTCTGCTTGGCAATCCAATCTAATTGTTTCATCTGCTCATCACTCGGCTTCCACCGAGTCTGAGGTCTGAGGGATTTGAGCCAATCCAGCTCTCTGCTATAGTCTTTATTAGCATTACGAAGACAAGCCTTTATGTTGACAAACATCTTCTTATCCTCTTCACTCCTCTCAGCAGGCTTCTGTGTATCTGCTCCAGCATTGTAGGCTTGTTCTATTTCCTTTCTCCAAAGTACTTGCTGTGCTTGTGTCAGTTGGTGAAACAATTTGCTCTCAATATTAAATGAGTATTCTTCAGCAGAATTATGTTCTATTTTCTTTAACCCATTCTTTTTATCCCATTCATATCCTGCTTCTTTCATCTTTTGGAATAAGAGGTCACGCTGTTCTTTGGTGGCTGGAGTAATTTTTGAACACACCAAATTCATCGATAAAGGACAGAAAGCATCGCTCTCACCACTATTTGTATCATAGTCACAATATGACATAACTGAACAATCTGATAGTAAGTCTTTGAATATAAAAATAGTATTTCCATCACTAAGCACATCACCATCCTTTACATCTTGGATGGCCCAAAGATACATAGCAAGGTCACTTGTATAAGTGGGTTCATTCCTAGTGTATCCATCTTCTAAGTCCAACAAAAGGTATGTATCATAATTGGTGATTGCATCAACTTTATAAATATGCCTTCTGTCTTCTTCATCCGATACAAGTATATCACCTACCTTGAATTTCGGTTCAGTCTTATCACTTGTTTTTTGTTCACCTTGCTTTTCAAGCCAAGTAATAATGGATTCAACTTTTAATCCATTGGCATATTTTTCCACTCCATCCTCTTTATATTGACGGAAATACCCTATAAGCCAATTTCTTATCCTTTCATTCTCACTCTCTTTGAGTTCGGGGAAGAAATGTTCCGCATCCTCTTTGTTTGCTCCAGTCATAGTTGGATATACACTTCGCATCCAATCTAATGCTTCTTTGTATTTCTGTTCGTAGTCCATAATCATTCAATTTCTTTTCCGTTTGTGGTTTATAATGTTTTCTGTTTGAAATGTATGCAACTGCTTTTCCATGAAAGGAGAGTGCAGCGTGACTCTGTCCAGTAGGGGCATGTTCCGATGGTTGGACGGCCGTGGAGGTCGAGCAGGTGGTGTGGCGAAAGTACGGGGGTGACGTTGGCACAGTCTGCGCAGCGGTGGAGGATGACGGGAGGTTTGCTTTTTGCCATAGGTTAGAAATGCAATTATATTCTGTTTTTTATCTATAATGTTTTGTTCGCTGCATTTGCTGTTCGCAGTAACGTATAGAAATGTCGTCGGAGGCATCGGGGATTTCTATTCTGTTGCAGGATGCATAGGCCCGGAAGTTGCGTATGGCCATAGCCATTTCATCCTTTGAGAGGTCGGCCGTGGAGCGGTAATATGTGGCTAATCGGCCTTGGCTATCGACAATGCGCTTTTCGAATATCTGTGGGCATGCGAACTGTTTGAAGTAGATTTCCTTGGCTTCGACCTCGGTGCATCCGTAAGAGTGGGCGAACCATGCGAGGCAGAAGTAGAGGTATCGGTTCTGGCGTGAGGACCTTGAAGGGGAATACTTGTCAAGGGTGACTTCGAAGCCTTGCTCCTTGGCGAGGTTGAGGAAGTCGAGTGCGGCGAGGTAGTCGCGTGGGTCGTTGGGGAGATAGCGTGTCATATTTTTCTATTGAAACAGATTAAGTGATTTAATCTTTTCTTTCAGCCATGGTGTGCGAGCGTGTCTGCTTGCGGTGCTCGGCATCGTAGCGGTTGTGGCAACGCTGACAGAGGGCACGGAGGTTTGACGGGTCACAGTTTTCGGGTGTGTGGTCAAGATGGGCGATAGTAAGCACTACACGAACAGGAGGCAGTTCCAGCCCATCCACCTTACTTATGCCTCGAAAGCGCAGTGAATGATTCTCTACTCCGCAAAACTCACAGCGGTTGTTGGCTCGCTGGAGTATTTGCAGGCGTATCTGCTTCCAATTCTTCGGATAGCGTGCTTTGTTTTCTGGTTTTATCGGCATGTCATATCAGTTCTTTGTTAAGTTCGACTACTAAGCCCTTGCGGGCGATGTTGCAGGGGATGGCGAAGGCGGACTCTACGGTGCGACGGAAGAGGTCGGTGTCGGAGTTACGCTCGGAGAGGTGGATGAGGGTGATGGTCTTGGAGCTTTCTGCCTCGCACATCTTCAGGTACTGGACGGTGTTGTCGATAGAGAGGTGGGAGAGCATGAGGCGGTTGGCCTGTGCTCGGTCTATTTTACCATCTTCGATGTTGGATTTCAGGATGCGGTCATCGTAGTTGGCTTCTATGAGCCAGTGGTCGATGCCCTTGATGAAGAGCCCCATCTTGTAGGTGTCGGTGGCGAAGAGCAATGTACCCATGTCGGTGTGCTGGACGAGATAGCCATAGTTGGGCACGTCGTGGTGCAGCTCGATGGGGCAGATGCGGAAGGAGCCGATGGAAACGGTCTTAGAAATACGGACAATGGACGAAGAGCCGTAGGGGAACTGCTTCTTCTGGGCTACGTCGTCGTTGCAGTAGATGTGGACTCCAAACTTGGCATATTCGGTGGCGTACTTGGCGTGGTCACCGTGGCAATGACTGACCAGGCAACCTACTACATTTTGTAGCCGGTAGTCGATGGAGCGCTTGACGTCTGCCATCTTGCAACCCGCTTCGAGCAGGAGGATTTCGGTGCCAGAGTCGAGGGCATACTGGTTGCCGGAGCTATTGCTGTTGGTTACTATCAGTTTCATGTTTCTATATAGGCTGCTCACTTTTCAATGTCAAACCCAAAGTCCTTCGCCCACATGTGGCGGATGGCTCTCGATGCCGTGCCGTCTTTCTTCGCAGGGTGGCAGATCATGAGCACCGAGCCGTAACTCTCCACAAAGCCGTCGTAGAAATACGTCGTGCCGCTCACCTCCGTCTTGACAGGGTCGCCACGCTTCACGTTCATTTCCTTTTCAAACTTGGCAGCAGCCGCCTCTATCAGTTCTTTCATGAGGTCGTTCTTCTGCCTGTTCAGTTCTCCGATGCGAGCCTTCACGTTGTCGAGGTCGCAGATAATGTCTGTTGTCTGTCTCATAGTTCCTTGATGTTTTTATCAGAAAGCAATATAGTAGATGGCCATCGTCAGCACCATCGACCATACTGCATACTCTCCGCACCTGCTCCTCACGTCGGCTGTCTTTGCAAAGAAGCTGCCAATGAAGAATGCAAGCGTCTCTATAATGCTTATAATGAATAATATCTTCATTCGTTTATTCGTTGTTCCTTAACTCCATAAGATAATGGGCAATAGGCGAACTGCTGTGGGTTCCTGTCAACTATTAGTGACTTGCGTTTAAGATTATCAAACACTTTAACCTTTCCAATTCTCCATAGATATACCATTTTGCTGTTAGCATACTTTTCTATGTATTCTTTTGGAACACAAAGACGAGTAGCAAACCTTCTTGCGATATTGTGGTCGATGTAGGTTGCCCAAACTTCGTCAACACCGCACCAGCACCGAACATCGTCTGTGCCTTTCTCTACCACGAAGAAGCCATCCTCGCCAAGCTTCATGTGCTTTGGCAGACACTTCCTCATTTCAAACTTCTTTTCACCAGAAATTATCTTTTCGATCAAGTCTTTGGGTAGTGTAATCATTATATTCATAACTTTCAGTCTTTAGTTGTGAGTTTTAGACCGCTTCGCCTTAGTATACTTTGTTGCTTGGGTGAAGTATATCAGAGCCAAGTGGTTTGATATACTTTGGCGAAGCGGGGGTGAGAGTTAGAATTTCAAACCGTCGGCGGTCGGCTCAATCTTGTCGCCCGTGGAGGGGTCTTTGCTCGATGGGTATGGGTCGGCCTCGTTCAGACGCTTCAAGTCCATACCCAGCCACATGACGGCTTCCTGTAGCTTGGTGATGCTCAGACTGCGCTCACGGCTTGGCGGCAGGTTCTTTACTTCTTGAATTTTCTCGTCAAGTTCCTTGCGGAGTCTCTTGTTCTCGGTGATTTCTTGTAATCTTTCCATATTAAAATTGTTAAGTTAATATTTAAATCTCGATAATCGGGATTTCGGGACAGAGGTCTTGAATTTGGTTGAGTACATCGCCCATCAGCTGGTCGCGGGTCTCGGCGATGATGTCCTGTGCATCGGGAGAGACGAGTGTGGCCTGGAGGGTGTCGGGGTCGATGTCGATTTCAACCGTGAACGTCTGCTTTGGCTGGCCCTTAAAGATGGGAATAACTAACTCGAAGGATGGCGGCTGGTTGCCCTCTACGACCTGACGGATGAGGGCTGTGCGGTTGCCTTTCTTGTCGTCGGAGGCTTCAACTTGGGTGGTCACCTTGGCCTTGAAGTTGCGCATGATGGTGACGAGTTCCATTGCCTTCTGCTTGGACTCGAAGCAGGAGCGGTTCATGCGGATGAGGTCGGAGAGTTCGAGGCCGGTGACGTACTTGCCCTCGTTGATGCCAAAGCGGAGATATTCGTCGGAAAGCAGGAGTTTTCCGATGATGCAGTCGGAGAAGGAATCGCGCTCGTTGATGTAGAGGTTGATAGCCATGTCGGAGCGGTTTACCCGAATGTGGCACTGTTTGGGGTTGAGTACGTCGGCACGTTTCTCCAGCCATCGGAGGGGTGAGTTGATGGTGCCTACAATGTCAACGGGTACGGGGTCGTTGAGGTCGAGGGCTTTGCCTTCACGGATGGTGATTTCGCCGTTGTTTACAATCTGCTCTGCAAGCATTTTGTAGATTTCTTGTTTGAGTTCTTTTTCCATAATTGTTTTGGGGTTTAAGGCTGCAATAATATTGCAGAATACTGAACGATGTTAATTGTTGGTGCCTGTTTTGAGGTTGTCGGTGAACATGTTGCGGGGTTCGCGGAGTTCCTTGAGGTTGGCGGGACGCTCTGAGATAAGGAGTCCGTCACGGTTGTAGATGCCTACCTTCTTCTCGTCGTAGTCGATAAACTCGAAGCAGAGTTCAGAGGTGTAGGTGGTGCGCTTGTCCAGTTCGTCGGAAGAAGAGTCGATGGACTTTTCGAGGGTGGAGATTTGTGAGTTGTAGTCCTTCATAACCTCCTTCTTCTCGGCCTTAACCTTGCGGAGTTCAGAGACGTGGTTGGCGATTTTGTCTTTGAGTTGCTTCACCTGTTCCTTGGAGAGGGGCTTTTCGTAGCCGTAGTCCTCCAGGAGTTTGCTGCAGTTGGTTTTGAGAAGGTCAAGACGCTCTTCGCTTGACACATCGGGGAAGAAATGTTTGTCCATAATTAAAAGTGTTTGCT
>Ga0247611_10002668_pt1 | contig 28076 bp, 8 predicted proteins | sample 177DNAGHGhighgp2_FD_192422 | JGI IMG/M metagenome (GOLD analysis project Ga0247611, IMG submission 192422) | Sheep rumen microbial communities from Palmerston North, Manawatu-Wanganui, New Zealand - 1770 DNA GHGhigh gp2 | ecosystem: Host-associated > Mammals > Digestive system > Stomach > Rumen ... | reverse complement strand
ACTTCCGTAGACCTCGTTCCCGAGAAGGGCGAAGTCGATACCGATGTTATGCTGCGTGGTGGTCTCCCACTTGATGTCGTCGTTGCCTCGCTGGTTGCGGACGTAGCCGTTCAGCAGGTCATAGCCACCGTTCGTTCCGGCGATGTCGTAGGAGGAACCAGCCTGTCCGCTGCCCCAGAGACCTGTGGATACGACAGACTTATAGAGCGTGTAACGGGCCGTGTTGGAGATCTCCTGGTTACCGGTCTGTCCCCATGAGTAGCGCAGTTTCAGGTTGTCGAGCCAGCCCTTGGTGCTCTCCATGAACTTCTCCTGTGAGATGCGCCATCCGGCACTGACGGAGGGGAAGGTACCATACTGGTTGTTGGTACCGAACCGGCTCGACCCGTCGCGACGGATCGTGAACGAGGCCAGGTACTTGTCGTCGTAGTTGTAATTCACCTTGCCGAAGTACGACACGAGTGAGAAACCGTCGCCGAAACCCTCGGCCAACTGGCGGCCGGCACCTGCCGAAGGCCACATGTAGTCGGTGTTCAGGATGGCCAGTTCGTAACGCTTGGCACTGTTCATCTTATAGTCCTGACGGTTCACCTCAGTTCCGATCATGGCATCACCGCGGTGCTTGCCTATTTCCAGGTTGTAGGTGGCGATGGCGTTCCACATCCAGCGCATGGTGTGCTCCTGCTTGCCTTCGACGGCCGTGTCGGTGCGCATCACCTTACCGTTGGCGATGGGGTAGGTGAAGAAGCGCTGCTCCTTCTGGGTGTAGTCCATACCCAGGGTGGTGCGGATCATGAAGTTCTTGAACGGCGTCACGCTCAGGTGTACGTCGCCGAACATACGCCACTGGGTGTATTCGTTGTCCTTCGCATTGTCAATCATGCTCAGCGGATTCTCGCGCTCTGAGTAGGCACCGAGGGCCTGGGCGTATTTGCCGTTCTCGGCATAGATGGGGAAGTTGGGGTTGAACTCCAGCGCGTGTTCCAGCACACCGCCGGGGGCATCGACACCCTTGGTGCGGTTGATGGTGAAGTTCTCGCCGATCGTCACGATGTTGTCCAGTAGTTTATAGTCAGCATTGGCACGGGCGGAGAGACGGTTGAAGTAACTGTCCTTGATAGTGCCCTGGTTGTCGTAGTAGCCTAACGAGAAGAACGAACTGCCTTTCTCGGAGCCGTTGCTGACGGACACATTATACTGCTGGACGATACCTGTGCGGGTGATCTCGTCGAACCAGTCGGTATCGCCGGCGCGGACTGTACCGTTCTCGTCGAGGAACATGTTCATCGTCATCTTGTTCAGCACAGGGTGGCCGTTGGCGTCGTAACTCCAGTCGTAGTTATAGCCCAGGTTGTTGTTGCTGGGGTTCTGCCCGTCGTTCACGCTGGCCTGCCAGTAAGCCCGGCCCCACTGGCTGGCGTTCATGGTCTCGATCTTGTTGGTATAGAATGACGAGGCGATACTTCCGTCGAAGTTCACCTTCACCTTGCCGTCCTTGCCTTTCTTGGTGGTGATGATGATTACACCATTGGCAGCCCGCGAACCGTAGATGCTGGCCGAGGCAGCATCCTTCAGCACCTGGATCGACTCGATGTCATTGCCGTTGAGTTCGTGCATGCCGGCCTTGGTGGGCACGCCGTCGATGATGTAGAGCGGGTCGTTGTCGTTCAGGGTTCCGACACCACGGATGCGTACCGTGGCGGCTCCGGAGGGGTTACCGTCGGCAGAGATGTTCATGCCTGGCACCCGGCCCTGGAGGGCCTTCATCGGGTTGTTCTCGTTCTGCTTGGCCATCTCGTCGACACTGACTGTTGAGATGGCACCCGTCAGGTCGGCCTTGCGCTGGGTGGTATAGCCTGTCACCACCACCTCCTGCAGCACCTCGGCATCGTCCTTCAGCGTCACCTTCATGCCCTGCTGGGCCGGTACCTCCTGTGTCTGGTAGCCGATGTAAGAGATAACGAGGATCGTGCCCTCGTTCACTTTCAGGGAGAAGTTGCCGTCGAAGTCGGTAATCGTACCGTTCGAGGTCCCTTTCTCCATCACTGTGGCACCGATGACCGTCTCACCCGAAGCGTCGACGACGGTACCACTGATCTCGCCTTGCGCGTACATTATAGTACTTGTAAGGAGAGCCAGCAAACTTAGAAAAATTTTCTTTAGTTGTCCCATTGTTGATCTTAGAATTGTTAGTACTCTTGTGAATTAAAACTGTTGCAAAGGTACTAAAATATAAGGTATGGGTATAATAAAAATCGTTCAGGGACTATCAAAAATGTTACATGAAACAATCGTTGACTATTATGTCAAAAATGTTTTCTTGTTTTGTTTACAGTTTACGGTTTACGATTTATGGTTTACGGTTTACAATTTACGGTTTACAGTTTACGGTTTACAGTTGAAATGACTGTAGGCGAGTGTCATCCGCAAGTGTAATCATCTGTAAACCGTAAACTGTAAACCGTAAACCAAACCCTACTCCGCCCTGAGGTCTGTGGGATACTTGCCGAACTGTTTCTTGAAGCAGGAAGAGAAATATCCCGGGGTGCCGAAGCCCACCTCGTATGCAATCTCTGCGACGGTCTTGGTGGTGGAGGTCAGCAGGGCGTAGGCCTGTTGCAGGCGCATCTGCCGCAGCAGTTCCACAGGGGTCTGTCCGGTGATGGCCTTCACCTTTCTGTATAGTTGTACGCGACTCAGGCCTATCTCTTCGCCCAGTTCGTCCATCTTCAGATTGGGGTTCGACATGTTCTTGCGGATGGCATCGTTGAGTTGCTCGGCGAAGAGCATGTCCTGGCTCTTGGGTGCCGGTGTGTCGTCTGCCGGCCTGACGAAGATCTCATGCAGCCGGCGGTTGCTGGCATCGGTGTAGAAGAGTGTCTGCTCCTCGTTCATGCTCTGGCGGTGGCGCAGGTTCTTCCTGGACTGCCGCCAGGCCAGCAGGATCATGATGATGGCAACTACCAGCACGACGATACATGCGATGCTGCCGATGAGCACCTTCCGCTGGGTGTCGTAGAGCACCAGCGAGTCCTCCAGTTTGTCTTGGATGGTCACCAGGTCTTTCTGCTGCCTCATCAGTTCCCTGGTCGTGGTGGCGATGGGCCATGCGTTCTCACGCACCACGAGGATGCCTTCCAGATGGTTCATCTTCTTGTATGGCCTGCCTTCCAGGATGTCGAGCGCCAGTCTGACGATCTCCGAGCCTCCCGTCGGATAGATGTAACTGGCCAACTGGTGGCCGAACTGCACGTAGTCGAGCCCTTCGTCAGGCATGCCGTCGATGCCCATGATCTTGACCTTGTCCTGTGTGCCTGTCTCCACTACCGCCTTGTAGGCTCCTGTGGCCATGCCGTCGTTGTGGCAGAACACGATGTCGGGCAGCGGCCCCTTGTCTATCTGGTCTTTCACGATGCGGTAGGTGCCCTCCGAACTCCAGTCGCTCTCACGCCAGATGTAGTCCAGTTCGCTGTGCCCCTCCATGGCCTCGGCGAAGCCTTTGTGGCGCTCCTTGGCGGGCGAACTGCTCATCAGGGCCGTCACCTCGAGTATCAGCGGCCTGTAACCGCGGGTGGCCAGACCCCTGGCCACGTCGGCGGCGTTCACGCCCACTGCATGGCCTGCCTCCCGGTTGCTGCCTCCGATGAAGGCGGTGTAGTTGTCGCCAGCCACATGGCGGTCGAAGCATATCACGGGAATCCCTTTCTGCCTGACGCGCTCAATGGCGGCCGAGACAGGGGCTTCTTCGTTGGGGGCCACCACCAGCAGGTCGATGCCCGAGGCTGCCAGACTGTCGATCTGCCTGATCTGCAGGTCCGTGTCGTCGTGGGCGCTGGCTATGATCACCTTGACATCCTTGTCGTACAGGTGCTGGGCGGCCAGCATCTCGTTGTTCACCTTCTCGCGCCATCGGCCTTCGGCGCATTGCGACACGCCTATCCTGTACACCTCCTTTTCTGAGCACGATGCCAGTAGGGCCAGTAGCAGCGACAGCACGGCCGTCGCCATGAAGGCACCACAGATTCCCCTGCGCTTCCTGCCTGTTGCTTGGGCAACAAGGGCTTGCAGGCACGCCGAGGCATCCGTCAGGGGCTTCAGAATCGGAGAAGTCTTCATGCTGTCATTGTTATTACTGGGGACAAAATTACGAAAAAATGGTGAAACTCCAAAACTTCTATTCATTTTTTTTCTTGCTGCTACTTCTTTCTAGATGGCGGTGGAACCATGTTAAAAAGTGCTCTTCGCAAGTTTTATTATGCTTTTTTGCTACTCCTACTACCCCTTTTATGGTTAAACGGCAGATTTACAAGCATATAGCAGGGGCAGTATGTGCCGATTTTGCTGCCCCTCTGCTGCCCCGTGCTGCCCCTCGAAATTTTGAGTTCTATCGTTTGCCTATAGGCGAACAATCGTTTGAGTATAGGCGAACGATTGTTTGAGTATAGGCGAACGATAGTAAGGATAGGGGAAAACCCCTTTGAAGATGCCTGTAAACCCCTATAAACAGGCATTCCCGTCCCTGTTAGGAGGCATCGGCAACAGCGTTAGAAGGCATCAGCAACAGCGTTAGAAGGCATTGCCAATGGTGCAGACTTGCCAGATTCATGATGATACGCATGTTTTGTCCGTGAATAATCCACGAAATATTTGGTTATTTGCGCGCTTATGTGTACCTTTGCAGGTTGATAGAAAACAACTCAAAACGACTATGAAGATTACGAAAATCAAGACCAAGGCGGGGGCCTTCGGGGTCCCTGTCACCACAGACCTCGACGCCATCGTGGAGCGCATGCGCTCGCCAAAGACGAAGGAGGCCGCCGGCCGTGTCGCAGCCATTGCGCTGCGGTCGAGGCTCGCCATCGAGAAGGGCGCCGCCCGGTACCTGCTCCTCGACAGCGACCGCCTGCCGTACCTCGTGTTCAGCGCCACCTTCGGGCGCGACGGCTTCGACAAGCCCAACGCGCTGACGGGGCTGCTGATGCTGAACGTGCCCTGTCCGCAGGGTGCGGGGCAGATCGGCGAACTGCGCAGGCGCGTCAGTCAGATACCCTACACGCTGCTGGCCTTCGCGGGTGTCAGCGGGGTGACGCTGAAGGTGGTGGTGCGCTGTGACATGAAAGATACTAAAAACATTGACAAAGATGACTATCTCGGATTCATGCAGGAGGCTCATGAGAACGCGGCCAGGCTCTACACCTCGCTGGCGATGTGCGACCTGCTCGTGGGGGAGCAGTCGCTCACGCGCGGCTGTCGGATGAGTTACGACCCGCAACTCTACTACAACCCCGAGGCGCTGCCGATGCCCGTGGTGCGCGAGGCCCGCGACCCGTTGGGCGTCTACGCGGGCACGAAGGCCGACGACGACGGGACGGTCGTGTGGTATCCCGACTCCGACGAGCGGAACCGGATCGACCTGGAGTTCCAGACCTGTCTGTCGAAGGCCCTCGACGACCAGCCTGAGGACATGAAGGCCTGTCTGCAGGCGCTGGCCGACTACTGTGCGAAGGCCTGCCTCGCGGAGGAGGGCTGCGTGGTGCGTGCCGGCTGGAACGCCAGTTTCAGGCCGCTCGGCACGGACCTCGTCCGGAAGACGTTCCGCAATGCCTATAAAAAACCTTACAAAGGAGTGCCCGTCACGCAGATGAACGAGAAGGAGCGCATCATGCGCTCGATAGAGGACTTCCTCAGCCGTCGCTACGAACTGCGCTACAATGTGGTGAAGCGGGTGACCGAGTTCCGCCCCAACGACCTGCGCTACCAGCAGTGGAAGCCGCTGACGGACAGGGACTTGCGCAGCCTCGTCGTCGAGGAGATGAAGGAGGGCGGCGAGAGTTGGATGAGCGACATCCGCACCTATGTGGAGAGCGCCCACGTGGCTGACTACAACCCTATCCACGAGTTCCTCGCCGCCTGCGGCCCCTGGGACGGCAAGGCCGACTATATCGAGGACTTCGCGCGGCGCCTGCCCACGGACTACGTTCGCTGGCCCCAGTACTTCCACCGCTGGCTCTTAGCGATGGTGGCCCAGGCCCTCGACCTGAACCGCGACTACGGCAACTCGATGGTGCCGCTGCTCATCGGCGAGCAGGGCTACCTGAAGACGCAGTTCTGCAACCATATCCTGCCGCCCTCGATGCGCGAGTACTACATGAAGGACATCAAGATGGACAATGCCGAGCAGGTGGAGCGCGTGCTGGGGCGCATGTGGCTGGTGAACATCGACGAGTACGACGCGAAGACTCCCCGCGAGCAGGCGAAGATCAAGCGGCTGCTGACGGAGAAGGAGGTGCAGGTGCGGAAGATGCGGTCGGACCAGTACACGATGACGCCGCGCCTCTGCTCGTTTATCGCCACCACCAACGATCCCATGCCCCTGCCCTCGGGCGACGGCACGCGACGCTACCTCTGTGTCGAGGTGACGGGCAAGGTCGACATGGGCGGCACCATCCCCTACAAGCAGATGTATGCCCAGGCCGTGAGCGAACTGCGCAGTCCGGACTGCCTTTACTGGTTCACCAGCGACGACGAGCGGGAGATCCAGCAGCACAACCGGCGCTATCAGCAGGAGTCGGCGCCGGAGATGATACTCGGACAGTACTTCGAGCCGGTCTCCCAGCACACGCGTGAGCATTTCTGGACGACCACTGCCATCCAGAAGGAACTGTCGTGTCATTTGAAGTCACAGGATCTGCCAACGTTGCGGGATATCAGCGAGTCTGCCAAGAAACTGCGCTGGCGGAAGTTCAAGAATAATGGTGTGCTGGGCTACTACCTAAGCCTGCGCTCATGACCCTCTTGCGGAAAGGGGCAGAAGGGGCAGCGGAGGGGCAGCAAAAATAGGCGATGCTGCCCCTGTTAATTGGTTGTGTTTCAGGAAGAAATCTCTAAAAGGGGCAGAAGGGGCAGCAAAATAGCGTGGTTAAATCTCTGTATAGATATCCGTCTTGCCTATTTTCGACTTCATCAGCTTCGGGTTTTCTCCCTTCGTCCAGGCCTCCAACTGCTTGCGGGCCGAGTATAGCGTCAGGTTGGCGTGGTAGGCAAACGACCTGGCGGTGACGTAGTCCTGTTTCAGACACTCCCTCAAGGCTTGCTCCAGGCGCTCCGTGTCCTGCATCAACTGCTGCACGTTGGGGTTGTCGACACGCAGGAATCCGTCGTAGAGCCACCCCTCGATGGCCTTGTTCCATATCTTCCCCGGATTGTAGTCTACGCCCACCAGCATCACGTCGCTGTTCTCCACCTCGTCGGCATCGGTGATCTCCCGCCGCAGTCCCAGTTTGGGTACGAACGAGCCGATGGGCGTCTCCACCCGGTAGCCCCTCGCCATCAGTTCGGCGGCACCCTTCAGAAACTGGCCGAGCACAAACTCCAGTTCGCCGTCCCTGGTCTGATAGTTCTCACTGCAGTATTTGTCGAGGGCCTTGATGTCGAGTTTGTACCCTCTGGCGGGTCTGGCGTAGACGATGTTCCGGCCGTCCTTCCCCTTCATCGGCGTGGGGTGGACCTCATACGGGAATCCGCTTTTCTTTCTTGGCATAACAGGTGCAATTTTATGGATTTTTCTGCAAAGTTACGGAAAATATGCCGTCAAAAATCCCTTTTTAAGAAATTTTTCGATAAATCTCTTGTATATATAAAGAAAATATGTTACTTTTGCATTTGTATTATATAATATGTTCGCGATAATTTAAAGATATGAAGAATACAAAGACACTGTTGCTCATGCTGCTGATGGTGGTGATGAGCATGGGCGTGAAGGCCCAGGATACTCCGAAAGTGGTAGTCACGGGAACGGGCGACTACACAGGTGGCACGATCGTCGTCAATGAAGAGAAGTCGAGCGGACAGACGGTGGTCATCACGGTGACGCCTGCCAACGACTATTATGTCGCTAAAAAAGACATCGAGGTGATCCCGGCCAGAGACCCCTCGCTGGCAACCCGTACTGAGGGAGAAAGCACGGCACCGGCCATCGACCAGAAGCCGCTGGCGCTGACGCTGGTGGTCGCTGACGGCGAGGAACAGAAAGACGATGTCGACGACCTCACCGCCCGGCGCGAGTATAGTTTCACCGTGCCCGAAGGCCTCGGCGCCTGGATCACGAAGGCCGACTTCCACGAGGTAGACAAGCCCGTCACCTCTGGAAAGATTGACGGCTCAGACGTGAGTTGGGAGGTGACAGGCGATGCCGGGAACACGTCGCTGACACTCGACGGTGAGGGCGCCGCCACCCTCGGAGAGACCGCTCCCTGGGAGGCGTTCAAGGATCAGATCGTCTCGCTGACAGTCGGCGAGGGTGTGCAGGAGTTGGGCGACGGTCTGCTCGCCGGCCTCGGCAGCCTCAAGACCATCACCCTGAAGGGCTCGAAGATTGTGGGCCTCGGCCGGAACACCCTCTCGAAGGGGGTGACCGTCGATGTCGCAGGACAACTCTATAATGAATACAAGGCCTCCGACGACTGGGGCCAGGCCACCATCGCCAGCACTGGCGGCACCCAGATGACGGGCGTCGCCTTCGGCACGAACAACGACTACGACACCTTCGTCAGCAGCGAGGCCCTGCAGGTGCCCTCCATGCTGACGGCCTACACCGTCACTGACGTCGACGGCAGCAGGGTGGTGCTCGACGAGGTGAAGGTCATCCCGGCTGGTGTGCCCGTGCTGCTCTTCAGCAAGGGCCTCGACGACAGTGACTTCATCACCGCCAAGGCCACAGACCAGGACGGCGACATCACCGTGAAGAAACAGGCCAACGGCACCACATACTCGCTCCAGGTGGCCCCCGAGGGCGGACAGCCAGTCGGATTGGGAGAGGTCTACCTGCTCTACAACGACGTGTTCTACCTCTCTCAGGCTGGCACCATCCCCGCTGGCGGCATCTACCTGCAGCCGGCAAAGGAGCAGTTCGTCAGGACCCGTTCGATGCTTGTCATCGACGGTGCCGGCACCACGGCCATCGACGCCCCCGTCACATTCGCCTCTCAGCGCCCTGATGCCTGGTACACCCTCGACGGCCGCCGCCTCAGCGGCAAGCCCTCGCAGAAAGGTGTCTACATCAATGGTGGTACCAAGGTCGTGATTAAGTGAGAGAAGCGGCAAAGTTCACTTTGACGCTGGAACTGTACAGAGAGACATTGACGCAGGATATGACATGCGCACAAGGTGTCTGACACTTTGTGATTAATGAAGCAAGAATATATGACACACGATATACACACCACGCAGCACGACGGACCGCAGCAGGGAGAGATCATCCTCTACCAGCCCGACGAGACCGTGCGGCTGGAGGTCCGCCTGGAGGATGACACCGTCTGGCTGACGCAACAGCAGATGGCGGAGTTGTTCCAGACAACAAGGAATAATGTGACACTGCATATTGGCAACATTTTCAAAGAAGGTGAGTTGGAGGAATCGTCAGTACGTAAGGAATCCTTACTAACTGCATCCGACGGGAAAAGATACCGCACGAAGTTCTACAACTTAGACGTAATTATTTCTGTTGGATATCGTGTGAAATCCCAGCGGGGCACAAAGTTCCGTCAGTGGGCAAATAAGATAATAAAGGAATATTTACTTCGAGGATATACCATCAATCTGCAACTACAGCAGATGGAACAGCGTATGGATGCTCGTCTTGAAGCACACGTACAAAATGAACAGAAACGTTTCAGCCAGATAGAGCAGACATTGGACAACCATCAGCAGAAGATCGACTTCTTCGTCCGCACGAACCAGCCGCCGGTAGAGGGCGTGCTGTTCGAAGGTCAGATATTTGATGCCTTCGAACTGATGGGAATCGACAAGAACGTCATCCTTGGCCAACTATAAAGGACTACGAATTTTACGAATGAAGATAAGCGACAACGGATTACACGGATTCAACGGATTCAAGACAAATGAAACAAGAATATATGACACACGATATGAAGAAGACACTGATGAGAATGCTCACCCTGATGCTGCTGATGATGGTCAGCATCGGGGCGGGGGCAGAAGTAAAGGTTATTTATGGAGAGAAAGGTACGGAACTGCAGGCTGATAAGGACGGCAAGGTCACCCTCGGCCAGAAAGAACTGACGGGCGGTACTGTCATTATCTCTCAGGAAGACCAGAAAGACGGCACGACGAAGTTGTTCCTCGCTGTGACCCCCGACAAAGGCTACAGACTGGCTGAGAACGGTCTCGAGGTCTATACTGTCGCCCCCGCCGACATCAGTCAAACCCGCACCGTGAAAGCCTCCACCAAACTCGATATTAAAAGCGAAGACTTCAAAGACGAAGCCTCGAAGCGCACCTATACCGCCACCATCGACTCCAACCTCGCCCTCTGGCTGAAGAGCGCCAACTTCCAGCCCCAGAAGAGAGATGATGGCGCGAAAGCAGGCGGGGATGAAGAGCCTAAGCCTATAGGTAACGACTATTCTGGTACGTATTATATTGCGAATCATGCCAGAGGCGGTTATTCTGGAACAAGTAGATACGATAATTTCTATTTGTGTCCGTCGACAAATATGTACGCCGTTGATCAACCGTTCCTTACTACATTCAAGGAGAGATCTACTAACAACCCTAGTCCCCAAAATGCCAAATGGACAATTGAATATGCCAAAACAGAGAATAACGTTGATTATTATTATCTGATACATTCATCTAATAAATATTTAACATGGCATGATGAAATGACTATTGGTGATAGTGGTAATAAAACGGATCGTGTAAGGTTACATCTTCAGGCAACTTTGGATGAAAGTAAAGCGCTATTCTATTTCACAGAAGGAAACAAAGGAGAAAATGACTATAACATCTGTTTAAAAGGGGTGAAATGCTCAAAAAATACGGTTGGTTCACTAAATCCTGCGAAAGATAATGTTGAAAACTATGCAGGAGTAAATCAGAACTGGAATAATGTGGGTTCTTTTACTGATCCAATCGATGGCACTACAAAAGTATGGTGTGGTGGATTGATAGGAATCTTTGAACAAAATGACCCAACAGGCGTATGGTATCTTGAAGATGTTAAATGTAAAACGCCTGTAATCACCTATTCCTCGGAAACAGGAAAAGTGACTATAACTTCGGCAACAGAAGGGGCTACTATCCATTATACAACCGATGGAACTACTCCGACTTCTTCATCTGCTTCTTATGATACACCTTTCGATTTAACTTCTTCTATAACCACAATCAAAGCCATCGCTGTTAAGGTTTGGACGGATGATTCAGATGTGGCTACAGTAACACATGTGCCAAATCCCACCATTACCCTTACAATTCCTGATGGTGGTTATACTTATGACAAAACAGAAAAGAAGCCTGAAGTCAGCTTGAAGAACGGGGAGACACCAATCTCATCCAGTGAGTACAAGGTTAGCTATACTGATAACATCAATGCAGGTACGGCTACGGTTACGATATCTGATGCAGAAGGTGGTGATTATATCGTTTATGGCTCTACAACATTCACAATTGCCCCCAAAACGCTTAATGTTACGGCAGATGCCAAGACAAAAGGCTATGGCGACTCTGATCCCGAATTTACTTATACAGCTACGGAGTTAGTTGAAGGAGATGTATTGGAAGGAACTTTGAGTAGGGCAGAAGGTGAGAACGTAGGTACCTATGCTATCAGCCAAGGTACTTTGGCAAATAGCAATTACTCGATAAACTTTACAGGTGCTGATCTGACAATTACCTCCAAGAGCCTGGGCAGTGGCGGTGATCCTGCAGAAAATATCACAATTGATGTGGATAATGATGGTAATAATTATATCGTTACGGTAAAACAAGGTGAGAATACTCTGACACAAGGAACTGACTATACGTGGACAGGAAGTGGTGATGAATTTGAGTACACAGTAACTGTAACAGGTACGGGTAATTATTCAGGAACTGCCCAAGCCACATATATCGCTGCTACTCCAGGTTATTATGCGTTACACCAGAATGGGAAAGGCTACTTAAAGGTCAGTGGAGCAGGTGTCAATCTTGGTAATGACGGGACATTTCAGTCAGGAAACTTATTCGATAAGGGTAACTGTATCTGGTATATGACCCCTCAAGGCTATCTACAGAATGAGTATTTCTATCTGAACGTAGCTAATAACAAGACGCTTTACCTCTCTGTGAATCCTGTAACGAGATGGCGGTCTGAGGATGTTACGGGTGAAAATACCTATGGCAAGAAACATCTTAAAATAAATAACGGAACTGAGGATCTGTATCTCTGTAATGATAACAACTCAATTACGCTGAAAACAAATCCGACGGCTTTTTATAGTGCTTGTCCGGTTACAGTGGAGGAAGTTGAAAATAGTTGGGCAGGTCCCACAGCAGAAAACCTCACGGTACAATCTCCCCAGCTGGTAACCTATCTGCGTGCTTACTTTACACAAAAGATAAAATATACTTTCCATAATGATGCAGGTACTGAGGTCAAATCTACTGACGGTAAACATGAGCGCCGTGTCTATGCAACGATAGCTTATAAAGAAGGTGGTAATAATAAGGGAACGGATTGGGATATTGATGAGTCAGGCATTCTCTATAACAAAAAGGCAAGTGGTGATGTAGAGTTTACTGCTACTTATAACATTTTGCCTGCTGACCCTAAAGCTCGAGAAGATCACCCGACGGCAGTCGCCAAAGACATTAAGTATAAAGTCACACAGAAGCCACTGGCACTTACTGCAAACATGGATTATCTGTTGTACAGCATATCGGCAGGCGATAATTACCGCTATCCATACGATGATGGTGTTGCTGATGGGGATCCCGTGAAGCCTGATGGTAAGGGAGGAACTGATAATACTTCTGTGTTGACAGATCCGGGTACAAATGGAAGCACTCGTAATCTCCAGATTAGTTGGAAGATAACGGCAGATGCAGAGGGCTTCTATACGTTCCAGAACTCAAGTACGAACAAATATCTGTATTTCGATGAGGCTCCACATGCCTCCAGTGATTATGGCGTGCTTCGCTTAGGTGATGCTCCAACGGGTAACAGTGCTAAGTTCCGCCTCTATAAAACCAGCGACTCTAATTACGGCGATTGCTACTATATCATTCCTTATAGCAAACAGTTCGCTGTGTATAAGAGCGATGGTCTGGCCAATGGGCTATATGTTGCCTTAAACAACAAGGATTACACAAGTTCGTCCACTAAAGTTATCAGTCTCTACAAACCTACTTCTGATCACTCAACATGGTGCATTTATAAGTATGAGGCCGGATACCGTATCAGGAAGGATTTCAACATTAAAGTCGAGACGGCAAATACTGTCAGTGCAGCAGGCAACTATTTGTTCTCCTCTGAAGGCTGGTATGGAAAATACATCAAAGAGTCTCCTAACACTGGTAGCGGACAGAACGGTTTGGTGATAAGCGGTTCTTACAAAGATCAAAGCAACGTCAACTACCTATGGACAATAACGGGGCTGGGAGATTATATTACTATTGCTGGTGGATCAAAAGATGAAACAGGTACGTGGACAGTAACAACTACCGGTGGAACAAGGAAACTGACAATAACTGTATCATCCATGCCGGCTTCTACTGTTTCTGGAGTTGTAAAATTGAGGCTATCTGGCGGTGTAGCACCCAATGTCCTTACGTCAGTAGATGCTGATGAAAAGTCTGTTGGTTTTACAATTCTTGGTAATGGAAGTGTTTCATTTACATCAATTACTTCCTTATCACAAATTAGCTCCTCAACTAGCGCATATCGGTTAAGTGATGCACAAGGTTCTAATTTTGCATACTCTGATACAAATAAGCCAACGGTATCATCATTCAGTGGTATACTTGACGGTAATGGTCAAACCATCACAGGTCTTAATGCGCCTCTCTTTGAGACTCTGACCAATGGCACAGTACACGATGTGAACCTTAGTGGTGTCGACATTTCAGGAAACTCAGGACCCACTGGTGCTATCGCTGGCACAGCAAATGGCGGTAGTCGCATTTATAATGTAGGTATTCTTGATGGCGAAGTGGGTAGCAGCGACAATGTTTGCGGTGGACTTGTTGGACTGCTTGATGGCTCGGCTCGTGTCATCAACTGCTTCAGCTATGCCGAAATTACGGGTGGAACCATAGTTGGCGGCATTGTTGGCAAGAATAATTTCAAGACGACGTCTAATGATCCGCGTACAATGGTGATGAATTGTATGTTTTATGGCGAGATCTCTGGCGGTAATTCCAAAGCACCTGTCTATAATGGCGAGATTATCACTAATAGAAGTGATCAGAATGGTGTGAGTAACTTCAATTATTTCTGGGCTGGAGCCTCTTATGTTCAAACCCTGGATATTGATGTTTATAACTGTGCTCTTTCAGCCGAAACGCGCTTTTTGAATCGCTTTGAGTTCTTCCGCCATCTGCTCAACAGTAACCGTGCTTTGGCGGCATGGTGGGCCACGGGCAGTCGTGACAATAAGGATGAAATGTTGAAGTGGGTGATGGAACCCTCGCAAATCGGTACGGACACGCCATACCCTATACTGAAGGTCTCAAAAAATACAAGCGGCACAACCATTAAATACCCGTCGGTGGTGAATATCGATGCAGAACATGCTGAGGCTATAGATGCTAAGAATGAACACTATAATGAAGGACGCAAGTTGACCAATATGGGCGGAACAGGAAACAAGGCTGGAAAACTGTCCGTCACCATTCAAATGGGCTCTCAAGGGTCAGCCCCATACGGTAAGCCAACTGGAGCGGATCTGAAAGACTTGCAACCTGGTGAAACATCCAAAACGATTGATCTTGTTATCACAGATAAAGATCCTAAACATTTTAATTTTAACTATGGAAAAGTGCAGTTGCCATATTATAACGATTACGGTACAAAGAATTATACAGGGAATCGTGTGGTGACGGGATGGAAGATTGTTAGCATTTCCGGTGGCGCTCATTCCTTCACGTCAGGATCGGATGCAACGGCGAGTGTTAGTACTAATGAGGCTACAAAGGGGGATATTACACTCACCACCCCATATAATTTCGCAGACCGCAAGAGTACCCAAAAAGACCTTTATGGAGAGGGGGGCAGTAATCGCATTTTCAATCAGGGTGCCTATTTCGATGTGCCAGAAGGTGTAACATCCATTACCATTGAGCCTTATTGGGCTCAATGTGTCTATGTGTCTGATGCATATCCTGATGTGGTGTACAATCAAGACATGTCGACTGCTGCCAATGTTACAACTGTTGGTGGAGGACAACGCTATACGAATGGACAATCTTATCCTATCAACGGTGAAAACCAAGTGGTCTATACATCTATGGGTAATGCTGCAGGTCAAATGCCTACATCCGGCAATGTTTACGACAATGCTATCGTGTTGGTTGGTAATGTCCATAGTTTGGACCTTTCTGATAAGACAGATAGTAAGGAATATACCATTATGTCCATTGACTTGGACAAAGATAACGAACCTGACTATTCATATATTATGCGCTTTAATGGACGTACTCGTTTGCATCCTGTCAGGGTTGATTTCTTGAATGTCATTGGTCTTGGTATGGCTCAGAAATCAAAAGATGGTACTGGCACATACAACTTTGGTATTATGCAACCATTGGGCTGGTTTGAAGCGACTAATACTAGTCTATTCCGCGTTACACAGCTTGAGTACGATTATGCCGGTAGAAAAGAAAGCCCTATGATTTTGCAGGGCGGTGTAATTGAGCAATGGGTGACAGTCGGAGGTTCTGAAAAGACAATAAAAGAAGCTAAATCGGTAAGTTATTATCATGTGGGAGGCAATGTGTGGTTCAAGGAATTTCATATTGGAGTCCATCAGGATAAAATCCAAGACGAATTCTTCAGTCCCCATCCACCTATATCGGTAACTGGTGGTGACTTTGATGAATTCTATCTGACAGGACTATATAATACCCCCAATGAAAATTCTGATGATAACGCAGAATGTTATATCAATGGTGGCCGCTTCGGCAAGGTGGCTGGCACAGGTATGCAGGGTATTGGCGGTATCGAAAAGGATACCCAAGGGAACAAAACAGGTTATTCCAACGGTGATATCATCTGGCAGATAGATAATGCTGATATCGATGAATTCTACGCTGGTGGTATTAATGCCGCCCATATTGCAGAGGGCGACATCTTTACCGTTATCTCAAACAGTCGTGTAGATCAGTTCTGTGGCGGTCCTAAGTTCGGTAACATGAACAGTGATAAAAAAGTGGTCACCAATGCCGAAAACTGCACATTCCGTATCTTCTTTGGTGCTGGCTATGGTGGAAATTCTTATAACCGAAGGTATCCTAGTAACAAAAACAACCTAACAAGTGATCCTGATTGGGATACATGGGTTAAGGGAGAATTAAAATATAGGTATAATTCAGATTATAGTGGTGTTGAGACACGAATAAATTATCAGTATATCCCCATGTCTAATAATACCCAAAGCGTTGCACGTTTGTTTGTTGATCATGTCAGTTTCTCATTGGCTACTACCTATGATGTCACATCAAAACTCACGGGTTGCACTATTACAAAAGACAAACTTGGGAGACTAGATCTTACCGACAATGATAAGCGCCTTGGCAACTTCTTTGGCGGCGGTAGCCTCGGCAAGATTGTTGGTGATGTCAAGTCTACGCTTATCAACTGCACTGTGAAAGGCAATGTGTTTGGTGCAGGCTATTCTGCTTCAAAGCCTAAAGTTGATGTGATGACCCAAACGTTCCAGAATCCACCAAAATACAATAAGGACCTCGGTGCCTATTTGGATGCAAAACTTCCTGCTACTTTGGCAGAATATGAATGGGAGCCTTTACCTTCAGGTTCGACGACTTATGTTGATAATACCAAACACATCCTCTATGCCAAAGCGGAGGACTTGGAAAAGTCTAACCTTGGTTCAGTCAATGGTGACGTCACCCTCACCTTAACTACCAGTGGCTCAAATGGTAAAACCACCATAGGTCTTGAAAGTGATACTACCACTGGTAACGTGTATGGTGGTGGTGATGCAAGTTATGTCCTTGGCGCTACTCACACAATCACTGTTAACTTGCAGGGTAAAACAGAAGTTCTCGGCAATGTCTATGGAGGTGGTAACGAAGGTCTTGTAGAGGGCAGCACCGAGGTGAACATTCTGGAATGAGGTAAGACTTTAAACATTCTTGCGTCCCGATGGTAGCAAGCGTCCTTCGGCCAAGCGGAAGATTGAATATTGAAGATTGAAAATGAATTCCGGACTCTGCTTGCCTGAGCAACGACAAGGAGCGGCAGAAAAGGAAATAAAGAATAAGAAGAGATAAATGGCAAAGAAAGACGAGATAACAGTCAAGGATGTGAGTATCAGGACGATGAAGGTCAATGGTGTTGACTATTTCTATGTTGGTACTTATGCCATAACAGACATCGCCTTCAAATTTGCCAACTGGGTTCCGCTCAACCAGATCGCTATCCAGCAGATGCGGGTGCTGAACGGCAATGAGGGCAGAAACCTGCTGAAATAGATGGAATAAAGAATAAGAACAAGATATGAAACAAGATATGAACGATACCTTCAGAATAGCCTTTCGGGCAATGTTCGTGGCGGCAATGACGCTGCTGACGGGTAGTACGGCAACGGCACAAGTCCATGTTAACGGCTCCGTGTATGGTGGCGGAAACCTGGCCAATGTAGGGGGCACTGTTGTTGTAAATATGAGTGCCGGTACTGTGGACAAAGATGTCTATGGCGGTGGCGCCCTGGCTAATACCAATACGAGCAACTGGGATTTCGATGGCGGCTCTGAGTATGAACAAGTTAACGTTATCGTTAATGAGACTGTCGTAACCGGAATGTATACCAAGGAGGGTGATACCTACACCAAGATTACAGAGAATATTAAGGCGGCTGAGGGCGTAAACTATTACAAGAAGATTGGCACCTGGGCAACTACAGGAATTAATACGACTACTGGTGCGACGACTTATACCACAACCGTAAACCTGACGGGCGGCACGATTAATGGTGATGCTTATGGCGGCGGTTTGGGACAACTTGGTGATGATCCGGTCGCAGCCACGGTCTATGGTGATATCAGCGTGATTCTCGGTGGTAGTGGAGAAGGATCATCTGCGACGGCCTTCAATATATCTCATTTCGAAGGGGATCATTCGGGGGTGTTGAAGAGCGGTCGTGTGTTTGGCTGTAACAACTTGAACGGCTCACCACAGGGCAATGTGACTGTGACGGTCTGGAAGACGACTGAAGGTAATACTCCTAGGAGTGAAACTGCTGATAAGAACAACCCTAATGCGACTTATGAGGTGGCAGCAGTTTATGGTGGCGGTAATCTGGCTAACTATGCGCCAACTGCGTCAGGCAAGAAATCGCATGTCATCATCTATGGCTGTAGTGATACTAGTATTGAGTACGTTTATGGCGGTGGTAATGCTGCTGCTGTGCCTCAGGCAAGTGTGGATGTCAATGCTGCATACGAGATCGGATATGTGTTCGGTGGAGGAAATGGTAAAGACGATTATACATTGGACGGCAGTACATGGAAAACCAATCCCGGTGCCAATGTCAATGGAAACGCCAACACCATGCTGTTCGGTGGTACGATTCATGAGGCCTTTGGCGGTAGTAATGAGAAGGGTAGAATTACTGGCTCTGTATCTATTAACTCACAGAAGGGCGATTCAGAATCTGCTAACTACTGCGCTTTAAAACTTGGTAAACTATATGGTGCTGGTAAGAATGCTGATATTGACGGTGACTTGATTGTGGTAATGGGTTGTATGCCAGGTGATGAGGATCCTACCACTGAGGTTTATGGCGGTGCAGAGAATGCCAACGTGAAGGGTGACGTGGAACTGACCATCACCAGCGGTAGTTTCCGTAAGGTGTTTGGCGGCAACAACCAGAGCGGTGCTATTTTCGGTCATATCAAACTGAATATAGAGGAATCGGGTTGTACACCTATCAAGATAGATGAACTCTATCTTGGTGGCTATAATGCACCTTACTCAGTATATGGCTACAAAAATACAGGAACAGCCGATGCCCCTGTCTATGTAGCAAGGACTAATAAAGAGGACGGTACAGCAGTATTCTTCGACTTTAATTCACACACAAAGCCAAATGAAAGTTCAGGTCAATATGATGATCCTGAGTTGAATATCATCTCTGCTACACGTATCGGCAAGGTGTTCGGCGGTGGATTGGGCTCAGGGGCCATTATTTATGGTAATCCGATAGTGAACATCAATCAGACTTACCCATTCCAGTTTGATGCCACAGCCAAAGACTATGTACAAAAGACAACTTCTGAACTTGGGGCGATTGGTGTTGGATATAAAGATGAGAATAATCAAGATGTCGAGGGCGGCATCTTCGGTGGTGGCAATGAAGCCGCTGTCTATGGTAACACCACGGTCAATATAGGCAACAAGGCGACCGTAGATTGGACGGTCTTGGACTTAAATGATAGTGGCCAGCCCAAATTGGATGCGAATGAAAGGCCTATTTCAAAGTCCATTCCTAATGTGACCGTTCTTGGTGCCAATATCGTTGGCAATGTGTATGGTGGCGGTAATTTGGCTGATGTCGGCTACCTGGCTGATGACACTAAAGAAAATGATGAGAATAGTGTCTATAAGGATACTAATGTGAACATCAGTGTCAAAGAGGTTACTGATGAAGGTAATACAGTCTGGCAAAGTGTCACTCCAGGAACTAAAGGTGTCACTATCGTCGGTAATGTGTATGGTGGTGGCAAGGGTGAAGCACAAACCTTCAAGTGTGAAAAGGCCATGGTGGTCGGTAACACGAATGTCAGAATCGGCAACGGCACTATTGGTAATGGTACGGTTGGCGGTAACGTCTATGGCGGCGGTGAGATAGCCCGAGTGGAAAAGAGTACGGCAGTGACGATTGGAATTGGAGACCTAAGTACAAGTGTGCCCATTATCAATGGTAGTGTCTATGGTGGCGGTCAGGGTGTGAATACACATGGCTACTCCGGCTTGGTACGGGGCAGCAGTTCTGCCACTGTTCAGGGTTACGCTAAAGTGAGACAAAGCGTCTATGGCGGCGGCGAGACTGCATCGGTGGGAAGATATAACATTCGTAGAAAAGGAGATACTGAGCATACTGAAGTAGAAGTCGGAATGCCCTATAGCCTGATAAGCGGTGGAATAAGTACGGTCATTATCCAGAGCCATGCTGAAATCGGCCCGGCAAGTGCCATGGAGATGCCGACCTTTACCGGTCACGTCTTTGGCGCCGGCAAGGGTGTCCTGCCATATGTGGGTACAGACAATCCCGGGCGTTATTACATCAATGATAATGACGAATATACTTGGGAGGCTTATGGTTCCGATAATGAAGATGATTACGTAAAGTATATGAAGACCTTGGCCATCAATAATACGACCGATGTGACCATTAAAGGAAATGCTCTCGTCAAGGGTTCCGTCTATGGCGGCAGTGAGAACGGCCATGTGCGAGAGAATACACATGTGAAGATTGAGGGTGGCCAGATAGGCTTTGGACAAGGCGCAACTGGAGTTTATGCTGATGATGCTTTCATCGATCCAACCAGTACTACGGTGACTTCTTCCAATGCACTTGCTACATGTGCTTCATGGCCTTATGACAAAGAAACCACAGGCAAACCGTATGACAAATTTGCTGATGCAGACGGAAACTATCCAACTGGTTCTGCCGTGTCATCTTCAGAAGGTGGTACAGATGCCGCTCATGCCGATGACGGTCATACCTTCTATGGCAACGTCTTCGGCGGTGGTTCTGGCTATTTCCCATACGCTGCTGGCAAGTGGCTCAGGTCTGCCGGTTCTGTGGGTGGCAATACCAGAGTAGATATAAGCGGTGGCCATATCCTTTCCAATGTCTATGGCGGTAACGAGCAGACCGATGTTGAAGGCAGTTGTACCATCAATATGTGGGGCGGTACAGTAGGCGTACCACGTACCCAGGAGCAAATTGAGAATAAACCTGTGATTGGCAACCTCTTCGGTGCCGGCAAGGGTGACAAGCGTGTACTCTTCAATACTTGGACCAATGTGGGCACTACTTCTGTCAATATATCGGGAACTGCAAAAATCTATGGTTCTGTGTTCGGTGGCGGTGAGGATGGCCACGTGTATGGAGATGCCGTTACGAACCTTGGTGGCTCTATCACTATTGGCTCTGATAGTCATCCTTACTCGAAAGTTGTCATTGGCAGCACGGGCACCTCTGGTGCTGACGGCAATGTGTTTGGCGGAGGTCGAGGCTCTGTGACGGCACTGACGGCCGGTGTTGTTGGCGGCAATGCCAATCTCACCATCAATAAAGGTATTATCATGGGTAATGTCTATGGCGGTGGTCGTCTGGCTTCTGTGGGTACAAACTTCACTAACCCAACGCTTGAAAATGGTGAACCTGATCCTCGCTATGGCGAATTGCAGACACCTGATGCTGATCATGGTAACATTATCGTCACAGTCAATGACGGTACTATCGGCTCGTCAACTTCTACAGGTGTTAATGGTAACATATTCGGTGGAAGTAAGGGAACGGAGACGAATTGGAAGTTAGGTATTGCCAGATCTACGACCGTCAATATGACAGGTGGGACGGCATACGCCAGTGTCTATGGCGGAGGTGAGTTGGCTCAGGTGGTAGGCAGTCATACCACTAACGGGCAGGTATTAGGCACCGAGGTTAACATCAGCGGTGGTACTATAGGTATCCAAGGCAAAGGTAGAGCAACTTGGGGTAATGTCTATGCTGGCGGTAAGGGTAATACCACCCACGTAGAGGCTGGTCTTGTCAAGACTAACACCAAGGCTAACATCAGTCAGGCAGAAGGCAAGACGACAACTATTTACCATAATATATATGGAGGTGGTGCCTATGGTTCAGTGGGAACATTCGACCTCTCCACTGCAGATAATTTGTCAACCTATCAAGTTCCCTACGCTGGTATGCCCGTCAACTGGGCTACAGGTACAGGTACTGCCAACGTGACTATTACTGGCGGTACCATCGGTACTGACGGCAAGGAGAACGGAATGGTGTTTGGCTCATCACGAGGTGATATTGCTGCTCTAGGAGAAATCCACGATAAACTGGCATGGGTCAACAACGTTAATATCACAGTCGGTACAGATGGTTCTGAGACTGGTCCTCAGATTAAGGGCTCTGTCTATGGGAGTGGTGAGAACGGACATACCTATAATAATACAGAGGTAACTGTTTATAGCGGAACCATTGGTATTGCTAACAGTTCTGACCCTGGCTATTCGGTTACATCTGATGGCACAACTTACTCAGGTGCTGAATATCCCAACCGTGGTAATGTCTATGGTGGCGGTTGCGGTACTGATAAATATTATTCTGGCTCAGTTCCGACGGGGCATACAGCCAATGATGGTGAAGGAGATACCTATAACCCATTGGCAGGTATAGTCTATGGTACAACAAAGGTTACTATCGATGGTGGTCAAGTGGTTCACAACGTCTATGGTGCTGGTGCTATGGGCTCAGTAGGCAAGATGACGAAGGATGCTACGACTAAAGCCATCACCTTTACAAGCGGTGGTACTACTACCATTGAAATTAGTGGTGGAACGATAGGTGTTGACGGCACTAAGGGAGATGGTAATGTCTTTGGTGCAGCCCGCGGAGATGCGTCTTCGGCTCAAACCGACGTGGCTCTGGTGAAGACCACGGATGTCACTATCAGTGGAGACGCCACGATAGTATGGGGTAACGTCTATGGCGGCGGTCAGATAGGCTGTGTGGGTACGTTTGATGAAACCGCTGGCAAATATGTATGGTCTTCAGGAGGCCTAAGTAAAGTAACGGTTTCTGGTGGTAAGATAGGTCCTGATAACAATGATAACCCTGAAATTGGCAATGTGTTCGGCGCCGGCAAGGGTAAGGCTAACACCTTCAAGTGTGAGAAGGCCATGGTGAGGGAAACTATTGTCAGTATCAGTGACGGCACAGTGAATGGTAATGTCTATGGCGGTGGTGAGATAGGTCGAGTGGAAGAAAATACTGAGGTCACGATAGGACGTAAATCTGGTGAAGCAGAAGGCGCAGGAACTGGTAAACCCATCATCAACGGTAGCGTGTTCGGTGCCGGTAAGGGTAAAGAAACACATGGCTACTCGGCTCTGGTGCGTGGAAACACGACGGTCACTGTTGAGGGCGCTACTGGCGCCAAAGTTGGAAACAGCGTCTACGGTGGCGGCGAGATAGCGTCAGTGGGCAGATATGGCCTTGACAATAAGAAAATGCCTGAAATTTTGGTAGATGGTGGTTACTGTTACGTAAAAGTTCTGGGCAATGTCGTAATAGGTCCATCGAATGCTTCGGATGACAAAGGAAATGTCTTTGGTGCAGGAAAGGGTGTTAATCCTGCTTATGTTTATAAGACTAGTGATAGGGAGAATAATTCCAAACGTATGGTGACCTATGATCCGACAGGACGACATCAGACAGGCCAAGGAACACTTTGGGATCCTTATGATGATCCAGATGATCCCAATGATGATCCGACTCATCCAAATTTTGTTTGGGAATATTTCATGGGAAATGCAACGACCGGAGTTTCAGGAGAGGACGAATTTAAGAATTATCTTGAAACGCTGGCCTTAGCCACCCATCCCGAGGTGACAATTGGTGGAAACGCCACCGTCAATAGTTCGGTCTTTGGCGGCGGTGAGTTAGGTCTTACCAAAGGCAGTGTCGTTGTAAGCATTAGAGGTGGAACCGTCGTGAAGGATGTGTATGGCGGTGGTTCACTGGCTAATACGAACACTACAAGCACGTGGGCAAAAAGAGATGCTGAAGGTAAACCGCTTCCCCCCGACGAACATGGAAATTATGCTGTAGATGAAGTCAAAATACATCCCACAACTACCGTCAACCTCCTCGGCGGTTCACTACGTGATGCCTACGGCGGCGGATTGGGACGACTGGCATCTACTGGTGTCAGTGCTGTTGAAGCATTCGTCTATGGTGATGTGAAGGTGGAGTTGAACAATAACAATAATGGTAGTACGGCTGTCGGTACCAGTAAAGGCTGTATTGTCAACCGTATCTTTGGCTGTAACAACCTGAACGGTTCACCGAAGGCTAAAGTCCAGGTGTATGTGTATGCTACACAGAATCGCGGACAGTCAACTATTTCTGGTAAAACGAAGGGCACATACGATGTTCAGGCTGTCTATGGCGGCGGAAACCTGTCGGCATATGAGCCAGATGATGCTTTATTGGAATACACAGATGCGAATAAAGCAACGGTGGATGCAGCCCGTACAGAGGTCTATATCGACGGCTGCGCCCTGACGAGTATCGAAACGGTGTACGGCGGTGGTAATGCTGCTCCTGTCCCTGCCACGTATGTGGTAGTGGAACGCTGCTACGAGATTAATGAGGTGTTTGGCGGCGGCAATGGTGCTGATGATTACTCCTTAACGAATGGCACAAATACGGTATGGTACAAGAACCCTGGAGCCAACGTGGGTTACTATGACTATACACGCCTTGTCACAGACCAAGATAAGGATGAAGATGGCAAGTTTATTGGAACAGGCTCTGGCACGGAGGCAGATCCGTATAAGAATATCGATAAAGAAAATGCCAGGACCAAGGTTAATAGGCAGAATCCTGATAATCATTACATGTATGGCTCTGGTATTGCCACTACGGAAATCAAGGGTGGTACGATACACACTGTCTATGGTGGCAGTAATTCGAGAGGTAATGTCAGGACGAAACTCTCGTCATCCTATTCAGGCATGTTTGATGACTGTCCGATGGTTATCAATACTACCTATGGTAGCGGAAAGAATGCTGAATCCGATGGAGAGGTAGAGGTGTTGTCGGATTGTGCCAAGGGTATTTCTGTGATGTTCGGCGGTGCCGAGAATGCAGATGTCGACAACGACATCAACCTCATCATCACCAATGGCTCGTCGTTACAGCGTGTGTTTGGCGGTAACAATACCAGTGGTGCCATTAATGGCTCCATCACCGTCACCATCAAGGAGGGCGGCTGTGAACCGATCCGTATCGGCGAATTGTATGCCGGCGGATTCTTAGCACCATATTCTATCTATGGATATAAGAAGACAAATGGTGTCTATGATACTGAAGAGGTGGAATATTTTGATGAGAATGACAATACAGTGAAGAAAAAGCTGCAACGAATACCGCTTGAGAGTGCATCAGAAGATGTAACTCCCAAAGCTAACCCGCGTATCAATGTCATCTCTGCTACTCGGATCGACAATATCTTCGGTGGTGGCTATCAGGCCAAGTTAGTTGGCAGTCCGCATATCAATGTCAACATGGAGCCGGGTAGGATTCTCGCAAAGTATGTGAAAGAGGATTTTGTCGGTGAACATAAAGATACGGATGGTAATGTGCTTTGGACTGGTGACCACATCGTGACGGAAGATGGGCCAGAAAAGGGCGATGGCATCCTTGCCATCGGCACTATCGGCAATGTCTACGGCGGCGGTAATATGGCTGACATCGTAGGAGATACCTATGTTGAAATCGGTACGGGTACTGAGCATAACGACGCTGGTGAACTCGTGGCAATTACCCCGGCCCGCAATGCTGCCACGATTACCGGTAATGTGTTCGGCGGCGGTAAGGGTAAGGCTGATACATTCTTATGTGAGAAGGCCATGATCGGAAAAGATGGTGATGGCGTAAATAATCCTGATGGTGGAACGCACGTCACCATCGGTAACGGAACGGTAGATGGTAATGTCTACGGCGGCGGTGAGATAGGCCGTGTAGAAAAGAATACCGTGGTGACGATAGGCATTGGAGATGGTGTGGCACCTGATGGCACACCTACCAGTGCACCTGAAATCAAAGGTAGCGTATTCGGTGGCGGTAAGGGTAAGGAGACACATGGCTACGCGGCTCTGGTTCGTGGTAACCCGACTGTCATCATTCAGGGTAATGCCAAGGTGGGACACAGCGTCTATGGCGGTGGCGAGATTGCTTCCGTAGCCAGATATAAGGTGGCTAAAACGAATGAAGAAGCTGCAGCAAACGGTGTAGAAGTAGATATGCCTTATGTATTGGCAAACAACACCAGTGGTAAATGTATCGTCAAAGTCCTTGGCTATGCAGAAATCGGTCCTGATGACATGAAGATGTATCATGACAATATTGCTGTCGATCAGGACAAACCTGATGATTGGGGCCATGTCTTTGGTGCCGGTAAGGGAATCATGCCTGATGGAGATTATGATTATGTAAGTGGTGAGACCAAGCGTATGATATCTGTTAAAGATGCCCAAGGAAATATCACAGGTAGTGATTGGGAATACTTTGCTAATGAGGCCGCTTATATCACATTTATTCAGACTTTGGCCTTAGCTAGCAAGACCGATGTGACCATCGGTGGCCATGCCTTTGTGAAAGGTTCTGTCTATGGCGGTAGCGAGAATGGTCTTGTACAGTTTGATACGGATGTTAAGATCCAAGACGATTGCCAGATTGGTAATGGTGATGGCGTGAATCGCCGTTATACTGCTGATGAATGGGCATACGATGGATCAACCGATGCGAAGTCTCTTAAAGAATGTGCACATTGGGATTATGGAAGGGAAGAAGGAACCGGTGAGAATAAAAAGATTGTCTATGCGCCTTACGATCCTAATGCCAATGCGAGAGGAAACCTGGATAATTATAGTAATGGTAGATTGACAGAAGGTGGTAGACGTATTGCTACGGATGGCCATACTTATTATGGAAATGTCTTCGGCGGTGGATCTGGTAGTGTGCCTTACTTTGATACCACAGAGGGTATCAGTAAATACCTCAGTAGTGCAGGAACGGTGAAGGGCAACACCTACGTGGAAATCAGCGGTGGCCACATTCTGACCAATGTCTATGGTGGTTGTGAGGCCACGAATGTGCTGGGTAAGGCCAATGTCACCATGACGGGTGGTACTGTTGGTGTGCCTCGCACTGCCCAGCAGATAAAGGATCACCCCGTGACCTGTTACCTCTTTGGTGCCGGCAAGGGAGACCAGCGTATCTTCTTCAACAAGGACACAAATGTGAAAGATGCTGTTGTCAAAGTTGAGGGCGGCAAGATTTACGGCTCTGTATTCGGCGGTGGTGAGGATGGCCATGTACTGAGGAACACGACGGTTACCATCGGTAAGACTGACGGTACAGGTCCGACGATTGGTACGGTCGGTTCCACATACGTTGATGGTAACGTGTTCGGTGGTGGCCGTGGATTCGGTGGCGAGGCGCTTACTTCCGGTAATGTTGGAGGTTCTGTTGATTTGATCATCAATGGTGGCACAATGCTTGGCTCTATCTATGGCGGTGGTCGTTTGGCCTCTGTTGGCTATGGTCTCTACTCGGTAGATGAAGAAGTCGACGGTGTAAAGCCTTATGGCGTGATGCGAAAAGATGACGAGTACGATGGCTCATATCCTAATCCTAGTTCAGAGTCTGCGGGAACATTCTATACCAAGGGTCGTGGACATATCACCGTGACGGTCAATGGCGGTACTATCGGTAAAGAGTTTGGCGCCGATGTAGAGGGCAGCGAACATAGTGGAAATGTGTTTGGCGGCTCTATGGGACGTCTCTCCAAAATTGACGGATCTCCTTTCGATGATCCAAATCACTGGGCATTGCTGGCTGCAGCGAAGACAACCGAGGTGAACGTCACGGGCGGTATCATCAAACGTAATGTCTATGGTGGCGGTGAGATGGGTACCGTAATAGAGAAAGCAACCGTAAACATCTCTGGTGGTACCATCGGTAAATCTGGTGGTGACAATGTTGAAATAGGTAACGTCTTTGGTGGCGGTAAGGGGTATCTTGATCCTGCCCAGACCTATGTGGGAGCAGGTATTGTCAAGGGTAACACCAATGTCACTATTAAAAATGGTGCATCCGGTGGTACTACGACTACGCCAACTATTTACCAAAATGTCTATGGCGGCGGTGAGTTAGGCTATGTGGGTATGTTTACTACTCCTGACCATAAGGAATACACATGGACTGAAAACACTGGCCTTTGCGAGGTCGGAATCAATGGTG
>Ga0247611_10002667_pt1 | contig 28079 bp, 21 predicted proteins | sample 177DNAGHGhighgp2_FD_192422 | JGI IMG/M metagenome (GOLD analysis project Ga0247611, IMG submission 192422) | Sheep rumen microbial communities from Palmerston North, Manawatu-Wanganui, New Zealand - 1770 DNA GHGhigh gp2 | ecosystem: Host-associated > Mammals > Digestive system > Stomach > Rumen... | reverse complement strand
AACGTAGCAAAAATGTGTTATAGTTCATATAAGCCTCCTTAGTTTTACGTTTTGCTACCTAAAATTATAGAGGCCCTTTTTATTTAACGAAGTTATAAACCTATCAAAAAGAACGGGGTGTGCTTCCCGTTACTCCCCGTTTAATTTGAAAGGACCCAGAAGTGGGTAAAACCGCTTCTGTTTTGTATTGGAAATTAAAGCGAAAATAATTATATTCGATCCAACATAATCAGCGGAAAGTTGATAAAAAAGTGTGAAAATCGCTGAATATGTAGATTATTATATTAAGTCTTCTAATGTTATAACGTGGTCATAATCCCACTGGTATTCATTCTCTTTTAATCCATATGTTGTGATTAAAACATTTCTTATCGACTCTTTGCGTTTAATAAACTTAGACAAAACATTGGATTTATTTAACAATTTAATGTGTTCTTCTTTTGTTTGGACAAAAACATTTGAATAGAATTTAATTTCGCACAAGTGAACTATATTATCGTTTCTTTCTAATATTAAATCTATTTGCGCTCCTTTTTCACTATCGCTTTGATAGACTAATGAGTAGTGATTGGTTACAACACCAGATATTCCTAAAACTGTTTTTAGTTGAGGAATATGATTATAGCAAACATTCTCAAACGCAATACCTCTCCAAGAGGTAATTTTTTGAGATGAAGAATTAGCGGAAAATAAACTTTTATCAAGTGATGTTTGATTTTTAACAAATGATAAATAAAACAAGCAAAATGGATCAATTAATTTAAAATATAGTCTTTTCTCATTGTCTTGTAATGGCTTATATTTAACAATGTATCCACTTACTATTAGAGAATTAACAACTTTCGAAAATCTATCTCCATCGGATATTTTTATTTTGTCTGCTAATTCATTTCTTGTATATCCTATTTTCTTTTCTGATAATGCATTTACAACTTTTTTAGCTAATTCATCATCGTTAAAGGTTGAAGCAAATAATCTATCAAATTCATTTGCTAATATTGAATTATTTCCAAAGAAAAGTGAATCAACATTTTGAGACAATGAAAGATTTCTTTTTAAATAGTTTAGATAATATGGAATTCCTCCAAAAATCATGTATGTTTGCGCAATATCATAATCTGACAGATTTATATGTTTGCTTAAAAGCAATTCCTTGCATTGGGATAAGTTTAATGGAAGAACGTTAATTTCCTTCGTCACACGACCATATAACCCGCCATGATTGTTGATTAAAGCATTTGTCATCCATGAAATTGCGCTTCCACAGACAATTACTAAAATATTTTTGCCATTCGCCCAACCATTCCAGAATGATTCAAAGCTTGTAATAAAAAGGGACTTTTTGGTATCTAGCCATGGAAGTTCATCAATGAAGACAACAAGCTTCCTGTTTTTTTCTTTTGAATCAAGAAGCTGCTCTAACATAAAGAATGCTTCTAACCAGTTACTTGGAATTTTATTTTCTTTCATCCCATATAATTTTAAAGAATGATAAAAATGTTGAAGTTGTAATTCCAATATTGTTTTGTTCTTATCTTTTGTTTTTAATGAATTCAATTCAATTGGGGATAATCCTGTATGTTTAAAGTCGAATGAATCGGCAAAAGTATTATCTATTAAATATGTTTTGCCCACTCTTCTTCTACCATAAACAGCGACTAACTCCGATGTAGATGAATTGTAGGAGTTTAATAATTCTTTTTCTTCAAGTGATCTTCCTATTACCGACATAATTCTTCCTCCGATTTAATAATATATTAATTTAAAATCCGAATCAACATAATCAGCGGAAAGTTGATAAAAAAGTGTGAAAACCGCTGAAAATGTGACAAAATTCGCCAGATAATCAGCGGAAAGTTGATAAAAAAGAGTGAAAACCGCTGATTATCTTGTTTTAAAAATTGTTAAAAATTAGCTTATTGATAAAATCAATATAGTAAAAAATAACACTGAGGAATGTTTAATAACAATATTTGTGATACAATCACATTGCTATATGAATAAGAAATCGAAATTGTTATTAGCCTCTTTGTTATCTATAGGACTATGTGCCTCTACTGTTTTTATTTTTTCTAGTAATGTAGTGGGTTTAACATTCGCTAGTAGAGCTAAACCAAATAATTTAGATTGTTCTTATTATTTTGATAATAGCGAATATCAATCTATATATGACTTAAATGTCTCTAGACTAGACGGCGGAGCTGATATACAAAACGCGACTACTTGGGGAACAGTGACTTGTAGTTATTATAATAATTCATATTATTCACAATTTATTCAAAGCACTGATAAAAATGGACAAGTTTCTGCAACATGTTTATATAACGTTGGACAAGATAATATCTATCCAGTAGGAACTGTGGTTTCTGTTACTGGAACAATGACTTTATATAACGGGATGAGTGAGATGACTAATTGCGTTATCACTAAGGATTATGATTCTAATCCATATCCAGTAGAGCCTTTAGAAATATATTCTCTTCCTACTAGAACTGAGCCAAACTTTACTGATATTCGATATATGGGCACTAGAGAAGTGCATTTATCTAATGTGTCTTTAGGCGAGATTTCTTCTTCTAGACAGTGTAATGCAACACTTAATAATGGTAATCAAGTCTTATTATTCTTTAATAGCATTTCTGAAAAAACTGCCATCAATAATAAAATTAATTCTATTCGTTCTAATGGAACTAAAGCTAATGTAACTGGTTATGTTACTTGTTATAGTAACAACAATACAGGTACACCTACTTTACAAGTACTTATTAGACACGCTAGTGATATAGAAGAAATAGTGGAAGAAAAGACTATTGACCATTTATATGTATCAACAGATAAGTCGTTCTACTATATGGATGAAATCACGATGTCTGATTTTATAGCTACTGTATATTATACTGATGGCTCATCTTCTATAGTAAATAATGCTTATATTACAAATACAGTAGATACTTCTACTATTGGACAACATGTTATTGAATTTGCTTATGAACATGATGGAAATACTTATACTGATTCAATGAACATAATCGTTACTAATGCGATTGGATCAATAAAAGTGGAAGACCCTGTTCAACTATATACATTTAACGAAGAGTTTATAACTCCAGTAGTGTACGGAAAATCTGCGACAAATGAGGTAGAAGTTACTGATAACGTGGAATTTACTGGTTTTGATTCTAACCAATATTATGACTATAACGGAACTATATATGCGAGTTACGTTAATAGTGTTGGTAGAGAGTTAACTACCTCTTATGATTATTTAGTCACTGAAGTTCACTCTTTAACAGCTATAAACAATAAAACAGAATTCAATATTAATGAGGCGTTTGATAATCCAACTGTTTATGCGATATTTAGTAATGATTTATCTAAACAAGTTGATGTTTCTAATCGAGTAACCTTTTCAGGTTTTGATTCTTCTAGTGCTGGTTATGTAGAGGTCTCTATATCTTTAGGAAACTATCAAACAAGCTATTACGTAGAAATTATCGATAATACCCCAGCAGAATTATTTGAATATAATGTCTCTATTTCTAATATTGGTAAATATGACACTGGTAATTATGACACTAGTGGTGATTTTGAATATTATCGTGCAGTAAAAGAAACTGGTTATTTATGTAAACTTATCCCATTAACTCCTCAACCAGGATGTGAACCAACATTAGATGGTGCTTTATATAACATAAATCCTATTAAAGATATAAATCATATTACATTCACATATAAAACTAGCTCTAGTAGTGGTTCATCTTCTCCTAAATTATTCTATGGAGAAAATAGCTATGACTCTGGTAGTGTTTCTATTAATTATTCAACAAGTATTAAGGAGACTACGATTGATTTATCTAGTTATGATGTTAACTATATTAAATTCACTTGTGGTGACTCTACTTTATATTTAGAAGATATCACTATTTATTATTCTGGATTAAACACTACTCATGGTTCTAACTTCACTTATAAAACAACAGGCTCTAATGAATATCGTATTGCACCAACCACTTATAATGGAACCTTAATAGATGGAGTTAGCTATGTTGATGTTCCTACTTCCTTTGACACATCAACCAGTACCGTATTATCTACAAAAAGATATACATATTATTCATATGAATATGTTAATGAACATCAAGAATATATTAGTGATGCGACAATCACTGATCCAGTTGATGTTTGTAATTATTTCCAAGCATTTGGATGCGCACCGGCTAATTATGGAAATACTAGCAAAAATAAAGCCGGTCCCTTAGCGGACGGTAAAACCTTACCAAACGCTAGTGATGTTAATTATTTATTTGGAGAAGATGCAAGAATTATTCAACAATTTTCTAGCACTACTGGATACGCTAAATCTGTGCCATATTATGGCAGTACCCCTACATATTATGAATTAGATATTGACACTAATGGTCAATATAGAACCTCTTCTAGACAAGTAGGTCGTATTGTAGCCTGGGCTACTGGATTTAAAGGTAGTGATTATGGTAATGGCTCTCAATGTGTATGTGTGTATACTGATGACCATTATGCAACATTTAAGGAATTTAATAATTTTGGTGGATTCTTATCCAGATTTAATGCTGAAAGGCATATATCTGGATGCGCTAGAGGAAATCCAACAACTATAACTTATTAACTTTATTATTATTTAATGCTTTTATAATGCTTTATTTAATGCCTTCTGATTAACTACACACGATTTTTGTGCGTTGAAATCAGTTTGAGGAAATTTCTTTTTTTCTTTTGCTTATCTATTACATACAATGTAAAATAGTAATCAAGGATTAATAATTTAGGCAATTAGATGTTAATAGCTAAAACATCTCTTTATAATGGATTTTTAATCTTAGTACCATATATTTATATGGTAGAAAGGAAATAAACTTTATGAAAAAAGTTTTTACAAAGATTGCTGGGTTAAGCGTTGGTCTAGCTTTAGCAATCGGAGTAGGAGTCGCAGTTGGTAGTAAAGAAGCAAAAGTGGCAAAGGCTGATGACGTTGTTACTTATACGTTAGATGGCACTAGCACTGGCGGAAATAATAAATACGACGAGGAAAGCGAAATTATTCAAGGCGAAAAAACATGGAAAGTAACCGGAAATACCACCATAAGTCCTTGGAGAATTGGTGGTAAAAGTTTGTCTGGCGTTGATCGCACGATTTATTCTGTTGATTATTTTGAAGAAACAATCACCAAAGTGGAATTAAGCGTTGGTACTGCTTCAGGCATAACTGTTAACTCATTAAAACTTGAAGTTGCAAGTGATGATAAATTTTCTTCGATTGTTGAAACAGTAAATAAAACTTTTGCTGCTAGTAGCACAATCACATTCAATAGCTCTGAAGAGTGGACTGATTGCTATTTCAAAATTACTTTTAACGTAACTGTTAGCGGGACATCAAATAAATATTTTCAAGTTAATAGCGTTAAACTTTATAAAGAATCTAGTGCGACTTTAAGCTCTATTTCTCTTTCGCAATCATCTGTTTCAGGATATGTCTCGGAATCAACATTTGATAAAGCAGCGTTTACTGCAACTGGCATTACTGTAACAGCAAATTATTCAGATAGTTCAAGCTCCGACGTGACATCAGATGTCGAAGTCACTTCTACTGTTCTTGCTGTTGGCAATAATAATGTCACTATTTCTTATGGTGGCGAAAACGCCATACTTGTTGTTAACGCAAAAACTCAAGAACAAATTGATACCGAAGCCGCAGATTACGTTGATGATTTGATTAGTGAAATTAATACTTCTGAATCTGGCAACGCTTTTGTTGCTCCATTTATTGCTGCCTATAATGCATATTTGGCTTTAAACGATAATGCAAAATCTAAAGTATCACAAGAAAGTGTACTTACGAACTTTATCTCTTCAAATAGCAACTATGTTATTTTTAGAAACACTTTAGAATCCGACAATTCAACAGATATTTTTAAGAGTGGTGTTAAAGGAACTATTCCTAATACTTGGTTAATTCCAAGTTCAATTGATATTACTGATGGTGCTGCTGTTTATAATGGTGCCAATTCTAAATTAAAGCTTGGAAAATCTGGAGAAGCCGGCTCTGTTACTTTCTCATTAACTGATTCAAGCAAAGTATTTACAAAAGTGAAACTCGGTGTCTCACAATTTGGTTCTGATACTGGTACTGTTAGTGTTTCTGGCGTTGAAGATGCTATTGTTCCTACAAGTGAAACCTCACTTATTGACATTTCTGAATCCAAGTTATCTTCTGTTACTATTTCTACATCTGCAAAAAGAGCATATATTGATTATTTCTATTTTGAATGTGTTACAAACGAAGATGAATTAGACGGCACCATTCATAGTTCTGGCGAACTAGTTAAGACCACTTATGTTGATGGTCAACAATTTGATTCAAGTGGATTATCATTCTCTGTTACTTATAATGGTGGCGAAAATGAAAAAGCAATTACCAACATTTCTTGGTCACCAAGTCCATTAACAGCTGGAACAACATCTGTTACTGGTACTTATATTGAAGGTGAACAAAGTGCAACAATTACCATTAACGGCTTAACTGTTTCACCATATTCAGTTATTAATTATGGAGAAGTTGGACAATCATTATCATCTTATGCTGGAGATTTCTATTTCTTCAATCCTGATGCAAACAAGGTTTGGAAACCACTTGCACCAGCAGAAGTAAATTCTTCTATGGATGCTACCCCAAGCAACTACTCTATTGCTTCTTCTATTTCTCTAGATGAAGGAACAGTCACAATTACAAAAGTTGATGGTGGATATACCTTACAAAATTGTAATGGTCAATACTTAGGACCAAACACTTCTGGACTAAGCAGTGGCGTTGTTAATCCTGCAGTTTTAGAAAGCGCTTCTATTCACCAAATTGAATCTATTGGTAATGATGGTGTTGTGGTTATGTCTGCTTCATATGTTGGTGGTGCAGAACCAGTTACTGTTTATTTAAGATTTAACGCTACATCTGGCCAAATGAGAGCAAGATATTACACCGATGTTGCAAAGGTTAAAGGATTTGTTCTTTATAAAGCCGGTGCTTCTGCAGTTTTAAGCAACTATGATTTACTTGATCAATTTGTAAGCGAATATATGCATACAGAAATTAGCTATTCCGATGATAGCGATACCAATGCATGTAGAAGTGAAGGCGAAGGAGCATTGAATTATTATTCAGAGGCTTCAACTGCATTCAACAAATTAGATGCTTCATTACGAGGATTATTTGTTACTGAAAGTCGTTATGAAAAACCTGCAGAAAGATTAGCTGCATGGGCAAAAGCCAATGGCGAAATGATTGGTGAGAATAACTTACTTGTTGTAGATCCTTCTGCTGCATACTTTAATAGCCTTGGCTTTGTTGAAAGCAATAATACAATGGTTATCGTTATCTCTATTGCGGCTATTAGTGCTCTTGCATTTACAACATTATTAGTCTTCAAAAAGAAGAGACAAAAATAATTAATTAGTTAAAACTAAAATAATACAGGCAGAAGTGGTGCAAACCGCTTCTGTTTTGTATTGTTCTAAAAAATTATTTTTTTTGACTACATCAAGACATAATTTTTAGCGTATTGTATGCTATAAATATCATATTTATAATATAAACATGACACAATTAGTCATAAGATAGGGGGAACTGTTATGGAACGTAAAGGTTTCAAGTTTTTGGTTTTATCAAGCATTTTGGCATTAGGGGTATCTAGCTGTACTATTTCTCCTAGTGGTGGAGGTGGAGATCCATCTCAAGATGTTGAAGAACAGAAAAAAGCAATTTACCAATTAGCGGTCCAAAGTGGATATCAAGGCACATATGAAGAATGGCTAGAGTCTATTAGAGGCGCTAATGGGGCAACTATTTTATTTGGCTTATCTGATCCAACTGTTTCTCAAGGAAATTCTGGTGATGCATATTTAAATACAACTTCTTGGGATGTCTTTGTTAAATTAGGCAATGTTTGGAACAAAGTTGGAAATATTATGGGTCCACGCGGTGAGCAAGGTCCTCAAGGTCCTCAGGGTGAGCAAGGACAACAGGGTCCTCAAGGTGAGCAAGGTCCACAAGGCGAACAAGGTACTCCTGGACAAGATGGTGTATCAGTTGTTTCTATTACCTTATCTTCCAGTAGTGGTTTAGTTGATACTTATGAAATTTTATATAGCAATGGCAATAAATCATACTTCACCGTTAAAAATGGAGAAGATGGACAATCTATCCAAGGGGAAAAAGGTGAAGATGGCCATACTCCAATTATCACTATTGTAGATGGTTATTGGACTATTGATGGCGCTTCTACGGGGATTAAAGCTACTGGTGAACAAGGTTTACCAGGTGTGGGTATTGCCTCTATTGCTTATACGTCTAGCGATAAGAATGTTGATACTTATACCATTACTTATACAGATGGTGGAACAAGTACTTTTACTGTCACCAATGGTGTTGATGGTTCTCAAGGTATTCAAGGTGAAAAAGGTGAAGACGGACATACTCCAGTTATCACAATCGTTGACGGTTATTGGACTATTGACGGCATCTCTACTGAAATTCCTGCAACTGGTCCACAAGGTCCAGTAGGTCCACAAGGACCTCAAGGACCTCAAGGTGAACAGGGTGAGCAAGGTGAAATTGGTCCTCAAGGTCCTCAGGGAGAACAAGGTCAAACAGCGTGGAGTAATACCATTCTTCCATCTAATAACGGTTATGTTACCGTTGATCTTGGCAGTGCGTTAGTTGGTGAATTAGTCACATTTACTGCTTATCCTGATTATGGTTATAGAGTTGGTACATTCTCTTTAAACGGAGTAGATGTTACCGAAGATTTTGATTTTACTACAAATTCCATTACTGTTCCGATGGTGGAACATGGTTATGTTGTTAGAGCGTCATTTATTTGGGATGAACACACTGTTTCAATTTATGACTATAGTGGTTCAACTATAGTTTCTTGGCTTTCTTTACCTAGTGGAGAATATATTGGAGTCCAAAATTTAGTGAAGATTTCTGATTCAGCATTTGTTAAGCCAAGTGATGAGAAATACGATTATGTTCTTTCTGGTTGGACAGTAAATGGACTAGTTTATCAAGATGTTGATTTACACTATGGTCCAATTTATGAAGATTTAGATATTTATCCATATTACACTGCGGTTGAAAAAATTAGCATTGTTGAAAAATATGGTGTTAACCATGAAGGTACTTATGAAGATCCATTTGATAATGAAGATGCGATTAAAGTAACGAGAAATCTTCAAAGTGTAGATAGAAATAAAACTTTCTATATTCGTGGTGTTATTGATCGATATTATAACGCTCCTGAAAATAGAAGCGATGGTCAAGTATCATTCTTCTTAGCTCCTGCTGAAGTAGGTGGTGAACAATTTGAAATTTACCGTTTAAGAAGCGAAGGATATTCATTTAATGATTTATATCCTGGAAGAGAACTTGTTGTTTCTGGCACTTTAACTATGTATGGAGATCAACCAGAAACAAATGCTGGCACTACATTTGTAGAATTTATTGGTGAAGCAAATCCACCAGTTATGAGCAATTATCAAGTCTCTGCTTCTGAAGCTAGCGATATCGCTTTAGCTTTAGCGGATGGAGATACAACTTATGATACTTATACCGTTACAGGTTACGTTGTTGCTAGAGGCAATCTTAACAACTATTACACTTACTTTTTAGCAGACTCTTTAGAAGGGTACACAAAGGTTTTTGCAATTAGTCCATATTACAGTATTGATGGTTCTATTGTTGATAACTATTTAGGTTATGGTGATTTAATTACTTTTACCGATCATCTTAGAAACTATCATAATAATCCTGTTAATAACCGCTTCTTTGTCGATGAATCAATGTTCACCTTAATCGAAAAAGGTGAAGGTTGGCCACCATTACCAAATGAAATTAGATTCTTAGATCACGATTATTATGTCGATAGTGTCACAATGGAACCTGGCCAAACTCTTAGACTTAATTATGTTTTAGACCAAGGCAGTATTGAAGATGTCCTTATTGGTGCAAGTTATTTTGCAAACGTCTATTTTGAAGATGAACAATTAGTTATCGAACTACCTAACGATTTTGATATAGAGGCATATAAAAGACGTCCTTATATTAGATTTGCTAGTAGCGAAAAATCTGATATTGGAATGTTATATGTCAATATCAATAATCTCCCTAGACAACCAATTACAAGTTTAGAATTCTACTATGATAAAAATGTTTTTGTAGGAGCATCTATTAATCTTGATACACTTCCTAAAAATTGCTATCCAAGTTATGGAACAATTGAAGACTATATTATTTCTAGCTCAAATCCAGAAGTTGCAGCCTTTAGTGGACACACTATTCAATTCTTAGAAGTTGGCGAAGTAGATATTACTGTTACTGAAACTTTATCTGGCGTTATGACTTCCATGCACTTTGTTGTTACCATTAATGACTTAAGTGAATTATATCAACAATTAAATGAACAATTTGGTCCATTACCGGAAACTGAAGTATTTAACAATAGTGCTCTTATTTGGATAGAGGAAGGGGCTACAAACTATAGAGCATTGTATAAATCAATGTTTGATTATTTAGCTAAGTCCTATGGTTACGAAGAATACAAATATGGCATAAAAGAAAATAGTTATGTTTTAACAAGTAACATAATTCTTAATGAGAATAATTATCAAATTCTATTTGTTGAAGGTGATGATGAATCTAATGCTATCACCGAATTGGGGATTACTACTCCATCAAGTGAAGAATCGTCTTCATTCGGCCCGTTATATTATCCATCTTTTAATTCTATGCCTGTAGTCCCGGAATTTAATGTTGGCTCTACTTTATATTTCATGCCATATATATATTTTGAGGATATGAATTTTTATGGACCAATATTTAAACCATATCTTTATTTAGAATCTTCTAATGAAGAAGTGGCGGTTGTTAGTCACGATAACGTTGTTGAAGTTGTTGGAGAAGGAACGAGTTCTATTACCATTTATTTAAAAGACGGATCCTTTATGTCTTATTTATTAAAAGTTGAAGCGCCTGAAACTTTACCAGTAGATGCAGTATTATTAGATAGTTCTTTAAATGATTTCTTTACTATTGCAAAAGGCGATGTTCCAACTGAATATTATTATTCTTTAAGCGAAAATAAGATGTACGTATATTACACTGATAAAGGCGAGATCGCTGCCTCTTATGAAATTGAAGAACGAAGCAATAGCTTATTTATTCAATTTGGAAAGACCGAAAATGAAGGTATTTATTTTGTAATAGATGAAAACAATAGAATATTAGATCCTTCATTCACTCCTTTAGAAAATATTCCATCCTCTAGCTTTACTGATTCCAGGGGCAACAATGTTGATATTACATTAGGTGAAAATGGAGTTGCACACGTTTATGTTGATTCAATGACTTTGTTTGATCAAATAACATTTAAAGATATCGATGTTTATTGTTGTTATATTGAAACCTCTGAAGGTCATTATTACGTAGTTACCCCATTTGGTGATTACAATTTAGAGTTAATAGATGGAGCGTTAGTTCCTGTTATAGCAGAGCCAGAACCAGCACCTGAACCAGCACCAGAGCCAGTACATGCTCAATTCCCAGAGGAAGAAATTGCCGCTGCTTTAGAAAGTATAGGTGCCAAAGTAGACTCTATCCCTGCGTTTACAGGTAATCAAGCAATAGAATATAAAGTTGAAATTCTAACTGACGATTCAGCACCAACTATTGAAATATATATTTCAGTAGAACCAGGTGACGAAGCAGCTGCTATTGAACAATATTGTGCAGATTTATTAACTGCTGGCTATACTGAAGCTGGTGAAGATGAATATGGCGATATGCACTATATTTCTCCAAATGGAGAATTAGATGTTTGCCCATGGGATGGTTCATCGTATGACAACCCAGGACATGTTGCCGTTGAAGTTGTTTCTGCCTTACAACCAGAACCAGCACCAGAACAATAGTTATTAGATATAACCCAAACATAGGAATAATTATTGTTTCCTTTAATGCTTAATTAGCGCTATAAAAATAATATTTATAGACCCCAGTAACATGGGGTCTTTTTAGTTGCGCAAATTTAAATGCGCATGTATAATATATATATATATATATATATATCTAATAGTTAGAGGTATGTATTATGTCGAATGTAACGAATAAAGAAATTGTAATTGTTGATGAAAACAACATTAAAGATAAGATTTATTTAATACGTGGCCAAAAAGTAATGTTAGATTTCGATTTGGCAGAAATTTATGGTTACGAGACTAAAAGATTTAATGAACAAGTTAAAAATAATAGTAATAGATTTCCACCAGAATTTTGCTTCAAATTATCCGTCGAGGAATATGCTAGTTTAGCGAGGTCGAAAAAATCGACCGCGCGAATATGGACAGTTGGAAATAGCGGAGGCCGAACATCTTTGCCTTATGCATTTACTGAACAAGGCATTTATATGCTTATGACTGTTTTAAAAGGTGATCTTGCTATTAAGCAAAGTATCGCCCTTATTAAGCTCTTTAAAACTATGAAAGATTACATTGAGGAAAGCGGACATTTATTAACAAACACCAACACATATATAGAATCTAGATTTGCAGAGCACGATAAAAGGTTTGAAAATATCGAGTCTAAATTAGGAATTGTGATGAATAACTTTATTGATCCATCTAAATTTAGACATTTTTTAATTATGAATGGAGAAAGAATTGAATCAGATATCGCTTATAAGCAAATATATTCTTTCGCTAAACATTCATTAGTGATCATAGATGACTATATCAATATCAAAACTTTGTCTTTGTTAAAATCAGTGAACAAGGATGTTGAAATAACTATTATTAGTGATAACAAATTTAAAGATAAAGTAGATGACAATATGCTTAATGATTTTGAATTAGACACTTGCATATCAATTAAACTAAAACCGAATGAAGGAAGATTTCATGACCGTTATATCTTTTTAGATATAGGATATAATACCGAAAAAATATATCATTGCGGCCATTCCTCTAAAGACAGCGGTAATAGAATAACAACAATATCAGAAATCAAGGACTTAAAACTATATAAAGAAAAATTTGGAGATTATATTTATGAATGAGTTAAAACAAAAAAGAAAAGAACTAGGACTAACCCAAGTTGAGGCCGCCCAAATATGCGGAGTGTCTCGACGTTCTTTTCAATATTATGAAGAAAACGATGAATATGAAGAAATGAGAAGAAATGTTTTAGAAATCCTTGATAACGCTGAAAAGAATAGAATTCTTGGTCTACAATTTATCAAATTTACATGCGCTCAAATTTTTAAAAACTATCCAGAAGTTAGATGTGCTTATTTATATGGTAGCTATGCTAGAAAAGAGGCCACAGGGAAAAGTGATGTAGACATCCTTGTTGTGTGTCCTCCAATGGGGATGAAGTTTTATCACTTAGTAGGCGAGCTAAAAGAAGCGCTTGGAAAACAAATAGATCTTCAAACTCATCGACAGATTGGCGATAATGAAAAATTCCTTGAAAACATTTTGTTGGATGGAATCTTGTTGTACAAGAATCCGCTATTTAAAAATTCTAGATAATAGCAAGTTATAGAAACAAGCCAAAATCGCTAATATCGGGATCGCGATAAAAAATGACATCTTAAAGGCATCTATGAATAAATACATGAGTGCGAAAACGGATGTCATTTTTATTATGGTGAATAATAATTCTTTTAATACTCTATTTAAAGGCTTTTGTGATGGCTCTAATATAGTCCACATTAATAAAGTTAAACAAGCACTAATTAGATAAGCAGGGAAGATTATTAAGTGATGGAATGAATATCCAAAATGATATAGAACTAATAGACCTGCAATTAATAAAGATAAAGAGATTAAAGAAGGTAATCCTTGGAAAGCAATAATACACTGAATATTCCAAGTATCTTTAAAATTTTTAAAGTGAGTTTTCTTGTTATTATCTTTTGGATAGATTAGCTCTATTTCCATAGGAATGATTACGTAATCTCTTAACTGGAATGAAGTTAATTGATTAATCTCATAATCATATCTATTTCCTTTGATTTTAGATAATTCTTCTAAATATCTAATAGGAAATCCTCTTAGTCCACATTGATCGTCCTCTAGATATGTTTTTGTGGCTAGCCCTCTAGTGGTTTGAGAAAAATAATTTCCAAATCTACTTCTAAAAGGCACTGATTTATCAAACGGTCTTATACCTAATACACATTCATCCTTTTCTAATAATAATTTAGACATTTTTATAATATCTTTAGTGGAATGTTGTCCGTCTCCATCTGCGGTTATTACATATTTAGCCTCAGGAAATAAAGTAGGGATAGTTTTATATCCTTCTTTTAAGGCTGCTCCTTTACCTTGGTTATGGTCTAACTTAATATATTGAATCTTATCTTTAATTTGATTAAAGACTGCATCATACTGCTTACTTGATCCATCGTTAACCACTAAAACAGGAAAATCTTCATTAATTAAAGAATCTACAACTTTTATTAGTTGTTCATCTGGTTCATAAGATGGGATTAATATCACAAATTCCTTTTTCACGATTGATATTCTATATCATTTATTATTAACGTAATAGTTAAAAGTTTGTATAATACAAACTATATTTATGGAAAAGTGGTTCTCTAAATTAGATTTCTTATCTCAGGCAATTCTATTAATACTTCCTTTTTTTGGATATTTAATTGAAATTGGAGTAAGGATTTTCGCTGTAATTAGAAAACACAGCGCTAAGAATATCGCTGGGTTAGTGATGTTTATTATTTTAGGTTGGGCACTTTTACTTAATTTAATTGATATCCTTGTATTAAGTCGCACCGATGATTTAATGCTTATTGAATAATTAGTTTAAATCTTTTAAATGTGGGAGCGAGACAATCGCTCCTTTTTTAGTGACTGTTTTACTACTACATAGTGAGGCAAATTCCATGGCTTCTTTTATTGGTTTACCTTCAGAAAGTTTTGTCACTAACGCTCCTAAATAGGAATCGCCTGCTGCAGTAGTATCAACCGCGTCCACTTTATGTGGTTCGACTTTTATATATTCGTCTTTATTAACTAAAACCGATCCATTTTCTCCTAAAGTAACAATCACATTTTTAGCCCTTCTAGAGAGTAATTCTTTTGTGGCTAATAAAATATCTGTTTTATGACTTAACGCTTCTAATTCGTGCTCATTTGGCACTAAATAATCAATATATTGATAGTATTCTTCTTTTAATTCTTTTATTGGAGCGGGATTAACAACCACTAACATATGTTTTTCATATGCTTTTTTAATGACATAGCTAACTGTTTCCATATCATTTTCAAATTGGGTTAATAAGATATCCCCTTCGCTAAATAAATCTATATTCTTATCAATATCTTCTTTAGTTAAATCAGTGTTTGCCCCTTGAACTATTAAGATTCTATTCTCCGCAGTCACTTCTTCTAAAATGATAAAAGCAATACCTGTTGGCTTTTCACTTCTTTTAAGTCTAGCGTTTAGACCTTGCTCTTTTAAAAATGATTCTACTAAATCACCATTATGGTCTTTGCCAATCGCACCAATAAAAGAGACATCTCCTCCTAAAAAGAGTGAGGCACAGGCTTGATTAGCGCCCTTGCCGCCTATATTTTGAAAATAAGAATCCGCAACAGTTGTGGTTCCAGCACTTGGGAGCTGTTTAGTAAAAATAGTGTTATCAATAGAAATACTTCCAACAACTAAAATTTTCTTTTTCATTACTTACATCTCCTTAAATTTTCAAATATAGTGGACCAATATTCATCTAAGTTTACTTTTGTAGCTACCATACAGTTAAATGATTCAGATTTGCTACATCTTGTTTTTCCTAAATATTTTGTCTCAGTTGTATCTATTTCAACATGCATTGGAGTAAATTCAAAAGCTTTTGGATTAATCATAGATACCACTGTAGCAGGGTCATGTAGTGGTCCAAATTCTAAACCAAAGAATGTCCTTTGATTTTCATTAAATACTTTCATTAATTTTATAAATAAATCGCTACCTTTAGTATTTATCTTGCTTGCCTCTTTTATCACATCATTATTCACTAAGATTCTTCTAGTGACATTTAAACCTAGCATTCTTAAAGGAACCCCAGATTTAAAACAAATATCCGCAGCTTCTGGATCCACAATGATATTAAATTCTGCTTCAAGAGTGATATTGCCTTTAGTAGTGGAACCACCCATTAAGACTATCTCTTTGATGTTTTTAGTTATGTCAGGGCATTTAGATATCGCTAAAGCAAGATTAGTCATTGGTCCTGTAGTGACCACTATAATATCTTTATTTGCTAATACAGTATCAATAATAGATTGATAGGCCGGTCTAGAATCGTATTCTTCTTTATATTTAGGAAAATCATATCCGTCTAATCCTGATTCTCCATGTATCTCAGGACAAGTCTTAACTTTTCGTTTTATTGGATCAGTTTCCCCTTTAGCGACTTTGATGTCACTATTAAAGAATCTTAATAAGTTATTAGCGTTTCTACTTGTTTTATCTATAGTTTGATTACCTGCACAAGTAGAGACTCCGATTAAATCTAATTCATCTGAATAATAGGCAACTAAAAGACCGATTGCATCGTCGTGCCCTGGATCGCAGTCGATTATAATTTTTTGCTTCTCCATTTAAAGTCCTTTATAGATTTTAAGCAAATTCTCGATTAGAGATAATCTAGTTAATAAACCAACTCCACCTGGAACCGGTGTCTGTAGTTTTACTGGTAAACCAGGAAGAGAATCCCCGTGTAAACCAGTTTCATCTCTAGAAATTCCGACATCCACAACAATGGAATCTGGTTTGTAATCATATTTATTATCTAAAAAGTGTTGCCTACCAATTGCGATAACAATAATATCCGCGTGATTAATAAACCAATTCATGTCTTCAAACTTAGTTCTTGAATGGGTGATGGTGACATTACAGTGTTCTGCAAGTAAGAGTTTTGCCATTGGCTTGCCTACAATGTTGCTTCTACCGATAACTAAAGCGTTCTTTCCGACGAAATTTGTCCCTTCTGATTTTAAGTAGTCAATTATACCTTGAGGGGTACATGGATTAAGCTTAGAAAGTGGGTGAAATCCATCAACATCTTTTTCTGGAGAAATCGCTAATTTGATGGTTTCTTCGTTGATATGTTTTGGAAGAGGCATTTGGACAATAAACCCTGTAATTTCAGGATTTTTATTGCAATTTTCAATTATTTTTAGCAAATTTTCTTCACTTGTGTCGATTGGAAGCTTGATAAGCTCTGCTCTAATTCCTAACTCATCGCAGTCCTTTAATTTACCTTTAACATAGGCATTACTTCCAGCGTCTTCATTGACCTGGATGACGACTAAAAATGGTTTCTTTTCGAGTTTAGAAACTTCATTTTTTATCTCTTCTTTTCTTGCTTTAATATATTCTTTAATTGTCATTATTTTTTCCTAATTTCGAGGTTATCTACTGAGAATTGACGATATGGGATACCTGCTAAATCAAGCATCTTTTTACTAGCCTTAATCATAGTGGTATCTGCATATTTATCTGAGAGATAGATAATTTCTTTAATTCCTGTTTGAATAATAGCTTTAGTACATTCGTTGCATGGAAATAAAGTGACATAGACTCTAGCATCTTTTAAAGAACCACCAACTTGGGTATTTAAAATAGCATTAAATTCAGCGTGACAGACATATAAGTATTTGCTGTCTAATCCTTCGCCTTTATTCCAAGTCAACTTTTCTTCATCTAATTTAGAAGGCATACCGTTATATCCAATAGAAATAACTTTGTTTTCAGGAGAAACAATAACCGCTCCCACTTTAGTACTTGGATCTTTACTTCTTAAGGAAGATAAGACCGCCATACCCATAAAATATTCATCCCAAGATATATTGTCGTATTTTTTCATAATATAGACCCCGCTCGCTGTATATTTTACCAAAGTTATTTAGTGATTCATAGAAACACGTAAATAAATGAATAAAAAAGTGATATACTATCGTCATGGAATTTCAAGGTATTAACAAGTTATCTTTATTAGATTATCCAGGTAAGATTGCCGCTATTTTATATATCGATAAATGCAATTTTAGATGCGAATACTGTCATAACTGGAATACTTTAATTGCCTGTGATGATAATGAAGATCTTATTTTTAATGATATCCTTTCTTTTTTAAAGAAAAGAGTTGGCATTTTAGATGGAGCGGTAATCTCTGGAGGGGAACCAACTTTAATGCCTAATTTAGAAGAAAAAATTAGAGCAATAAAAGAACTTGGATATTCTATTAAATTAGATACGAATGGTTCACATCCTGAAGTGATCAAAAATTTAGTCTCTAAAGGATTAATTGATTACATTGCCATGGACATCAAGTCATCATTAGATGATTATCATAGATTTACTAATAATGATGCTTTAATAGAAAATGTTAAAGAATCTATTGAATTATTAAAATCAGGAATAGTGGATTATGAATTTAGAATGACTTTAATTGATGAATATCATTCTTTAGAAGTTATTAATAAAGTTAAAGATACTTTAAAAGGCAGTAAAAGATTATATTTACAGCAATTTAAAGTCTCTGATGGAGTAATAAATAAAGACCTCCACGCTGTTGATGAAGGTCTTGCTAATAAATTTGTTGAGATTTTATCTCAAAGTATTGAAACAGTAGAACTTAGAGGGTATTGATATATTTAACTGCACTCATAGCAGCGATCGCACCATCATTACAAGCGGTTATAACTTGCTTATTTTCTTTTACTCTGGTGTCTCCGGCTGCAAATAATCCTGGAATAGAAGTAGCCATAGATTCGTTTGTTTTAATAAAGCCGTGTTCTAATTCTAAGATATCTTTTAAGAATTCGTTTTGAGGAACTTGTCCAATAGCAATAAAACAGTTACTAGTTTCGAATTTCACTTTTTCTTTAGAAATAGTGTCTTCTAATTCGATAGCGACTAATTCACCATCTTTTTCTACAAGCTTTTTGAGTAATAAGTTATGTCTAATATCGATATTTTCAGTTTGAAGCACTCTATCGATAAGGATTTGATCACCAAATAATTTATCAAACAAAGTGAGCATATGAACTTTTGGACAATATCCACTTAATAATAAGGCATACTGTAGTGCGGTATTTGCGTCTCCAATTAAGTAGATTTCTTTTCCTTTATAGAAAGGTCCATCACAAACAGCGCAATAGCTCACACCGTGGCCGACTAAATCATTTTCATTAGGTAAACCCATCTTTCTTGGTTTTACTCCATTAGCGATAATAACCGCTAAAGCTTCATGCTCTCCATAATTGGTCTTAACATGGAAGATATTATCGATTTTCTCGACAGATTCCACGTCTTCTAGTTCAAATTCGGCTCCTAAGTTAGTGATTTGCTCGAATAATCTATCCGCCCATTCACTACCAGAAATAGATTCAATAGTTGGATAGTTTTCTAGTCTAGGAGAAGTAGCGATTTGCCCTCCAAATGATTCTTTTTCTAAAATGAGAACAGACTTATTATTTCTTAAAGCATATAAGGCAGCAGTCATTCCTGCTGGGCCACCGCCTATAACAATAATGTCATGCATAATTATTTTTTGCTTTCGATATAACCTTTGATGTTAGAAGCATTTTCGAATACTCTAACTTCGCCATCTTCAGGAACTAATAAGGTCGGAGCTTTTTTAACTCCCATTTTGGTGGTTAATTCGACATTTTCTTCAGCGTCAACCCATTTATATTTAACGCCAGCTTTTTCTAAAAGCATCTTTGCCATCTTACAGTTTGGACAGGTTTTAGTGCCAAATAAGAGGGTTTCCTGTAGGGTTTGTGGCTTTTCTTCTTCACAAACTTCATCTTTAATTCCGTGAGTGAGTTTGCTGGTTTTAATGTTATATGTCTTTCTATTTAAGAATTCTTCACTCTTACCATCATTCCAGTTTTGAATTGGTCGATAGTAACCAGTAATACGGGAATAGACTTCAGTTCTAGAACCACATTTTGGACAGACGTATTGTTCACCAACTAAATAGCCATGTTCTTTACAAACTGAATATGTTGGAGACATTGTGTAATAAGGTAAGTGATAGTTTTCAGCAATCTTTCTTACTAAATTCATACAAGATTTCCAGGTTGGAAGTTTTTCACCTAAGAAAGCGTGGAAAACAGTACCAGATGTATATAAGGTTTGTAATTCATCTTGGATATCTAATGCGGTGAAAATATCATCGGTGAAGCCCACTGGTAAGTGAGAGGAGTTAGTGTAATATGGAATTCTTCCTTCTTCACTTGCTGTAATAATATCTGGATATTTTTCTTTATCGTGTTTAGCTAAACGATATGCAGTAGATTCAGCTGGAGTAGCTTCCAAGTTATATAAGTCACCATATAATTCTTGATAATCAGATAATTTTTCTCTCATATGGTTAAGAACTTCTTTAGTGAATTCTTGAGCTTCTTTATGAGTTAAATCTTGTCTGATCCATCTCGCATTTAAACAGCATTCATTCATACCCACTAAGCCAATGGTGGAGAAGTGGTTATTGAATGTACCAAGATATCTTTTAGTATATGGATATAATCCAGCATCTAATAATTTTGTGATAGTGTTTCTTTTGACCTTTAATGATCTTGCGGCGATATCCATGATTTTATCTAAACGATCATAGAAATCAGCTTTATCAACTGCTAAATAAGCAATTCTTGGCATATTAATAGTAACAACACCGACAGAACCAGTAGATTCTCCTGAACCGAAGAATCCACCAGATTTTTTTCTTAATTCTCTTAAGTCGAGTCTTAGGCGGCAGCACATACTTCTGACGTCACTTGGTTCCATATCACTATTGATGTAGTTAGAGAAATATGGAGTGCCGTATTTTGCGGTCATTTCGAATAATAACTTGTTATTTTCGGTTTCAGACCAGTCAAATGTACGAGTAATTGAATAAGTTGGGATTGGATATTGGAATCCTCTTCCATTGGCGTCACCTTCAATCATTACTTCGATGAAGGCTTTATTGACCATTGCCATTTCTTCAACACAGTCTTTATATTTGAAGTCCATCTCTTTACCGCCTACGATAGCGTTAAGTTCTGCCATATCATTTGGTACTACCCAGTCAAGAGTAATATTGGTAAATGGAGCTTGTGTACCCCATCTAGATGGGGTATTGACGCCATAGATGAAAGATTGAATACATTGTTTGACTTCTTTATATGTTAAGTGATCCTTTTTCACAAATGGGGCTAAATATGTATCAAAAGATGAGAAGGCTTGAGCACCAGCCCATTCATTTTGCATGATACCTAAGAAGTTGACCATTTGGTTGCATAATGTTGATAAGTGATTTGCAGGAGCAGAGGTTATTTTTCCAACAACTCCACCTAAACCTTCTTGAATTAATTGTTTAAGTGACCAACCAGCACAATAACCAGTTAACATGCTTAAATCATGAATGTGAATATCAGCGTTTTTATGAGCTTGACCAATTTCTTGATCGTATACTTCGCTTAACCAATAATTAGCAGTAACTGCACCAGAGTTAGATAAGATTAATCCACCAACAGAATAGGTAACTGTGGAGTTTTCTTTAACTCTCCAGTCATTAATCTTTAAATAGTTATCAACAGTTTTCTTATAGTCTAAATCGGTTTGTTTTTGTTCTCTTAAATTCGCGCGCGCCTTTCTATATAAAATATAACTACGTGCGACATCGACGTAACCTGCTTGAATTAAAGTAACTTCGACTGCATCTTGAACATCTTCAATATCAATGACATCGTTATTGATTTTGGAGTTCATTTGCGCAACTACTCTAAGAGATAACATATTGATAATGTCATCGTTATAGAATTTGTGATTGGCCATAAAGGCTTTTTCAATTGCTTTGGAAATCTTTTCAAGGTTGAAGTCTTGTAAAGAACCATCTCTTTTTCGGATACTTAACATGTGTTTTCCTCTTTCCCACTAATTGATTTTTAGCGCTTGAGAAAAGCATATCAAAATATGAAATATTAGCAACTAAAAAAAGCACATTTTTGTTAAAATTCGGACACTGTCCAAAATTAACGTTTTTGTGCTTTATTTTTATTAGTAATAGTCTTGTAGTTTAAATATATTTAAATAATCTATTTTTTCATTAAGCCGATAACTACTGATATCATCTTGTTAAATTCATATAAATCAAGGAATTCGTATCGCCCATGATGATTGTAGCTTCCTGTGCCTAAATTTGGGGTAATTAATCCGTTTCTAGAGAAGGTCGCTCCATCTGTTCCGCCTCTAATGGCCCCACTAATTGGCTCGATACCGTTTTTACGCATAACTGATCTAACTCGTTTAAGGGCAATTGGTTTTTTAGCGACATATTTTTTCATGTTTCGATATTGCTCTTTAAAATTAACTTCAATTTTTGCTGTTGGATATTTTTCTTGTAGTGCTTTAACAGCTTTTTTAACTGTTTCGATTCTATTTTGAATTCCTTTATCATCAAAATCTCTTAATATGAAGTGCATTGTTGCGTGTTCAGAATCTCCAACAATTTCATTGATATGCCAATAACCTTGTTTTCCTTCGCTATCAAAAGGAGTTTCTTTTTCAGGAAGAGAAGCTATTAATTCTTTTGCAATAAGCAAAGCATTTATTAATTTACCCTTTGCCTCGCCTGGGTGTATGGATACGCCCACGATATCCACGCTTGCGGCGTATGCATTAAAGTTTTCTGCTTCTATAACATTAATATCACTTCCATCAATCGTATAAGCGTATTTAGCGCCGAATTTACGGTAGTTAAAATGTTTAGGTCCCTCGCCAATTTCTTCATCTACGGTAAAAGCCACACAAATGGTGTTATGAGCGACTTTAGGATTCTCTTTGAAATATTGTAGTGCAGACATAATTATAGCGATTCCAGCCTTATCATCCGCGCCTAAAAGAGTATTTCCGTCTGTAACAATTAAATCATGTCCAACATGTTTTCTTAAAACAGGGAATTGTTTTGGAGACATCTCTAGACCGTTTGCTAATTTAATAGTGCCACCTTTGTATTCTTTGATGAGATGTGGTTTGACGTTTTCATCAGTGACTTCTAGGGCAGTATCCATATGTGCATTTAAGCCAATTCTTGTTCCTTTTCCAGGTAAATGAGCATAGACAACTCCAAATTCATCCATATGAGCATCTTCTAGGCCTAACTCTAATAATTCTTTTACTAAGAGTGCTCCAAGATTTTTTTGCTTTTCTGTGCTTGGAGTAGTTCCTGTTTTATCACTTGCCTGAGTGTCAATTTTTACATATCTAATAAATCTTTCTAAACTTGTCATAATCTCACCTTTTTCTCGCTTTTCTATTATAGCAAAGATTATTAATAATCCCCAATAATAACAAAAAATAGAGAATGGATTATTATAACCTACTTATATTTGAAAATAGTGAGTATAATTTTGCTATCTATATTTATTTAAATAAATAATGTATAATAACACAGATGGAAAATTTGAGAATTAAGCATAAAGAATTTGAAGTAGTTGAGATCTTATCTAAAGATACTTTTAAGGCTATATATAAAAATGAAACATATTTTATTAAGAAATATGAACCAGGCTCAATTAGCATTGATATGGTTAAAAAACTTCATAAATCTAACGTCAACACTCCTAAAGTTAAATTATTTGATAAAAAGAGTGGTTATGTAGCTTATCAGTGGCTCGATGGAGTCTTAATTAGCGACTATATTTTGGATAATGACTTTAATGAAAATATCTATAAACAAATTTTTAAAAATTCTTATATGGCTAGAGCCGCTGGACTTAATTTAGACTTCTCTTTAGACAAATGGATGTTAGTAAATGACACTTTATATTATGTTAGTGAATACTGTGAAAAATACGATCCAAAAAATGACTTCACTAAGTTTAAGATGAGAGAGTGGTTCTTTACTCATGAATTAGCTGAATTTTACAAACAAAAAGGCATTATTTTTGACAAAAAGCGCATAAAAAATGAATTTTCTGTGAATAAGGAGATGGTCTTAATGACCTGCAAATACTATCTTTAATATGAGCAATCTAGTGATATTTTCATTGTTGTCTAATAGAAAACTTGCAAAGCGAATTGCAAAAAAATATGGCGCTGAGTTAGGGGAAATTTCCATTGATCATTTTAAGGATGGAGAAGTACTTGTTAAGACCCTTACTAATTGCAAAGATAAAGACGTTGTCATCTTTGAAAGTACAGCGATTAAAGCTCATGAAAGATTATTTGAACTTTTACTCCTTGTTGATTCAATAAAAAGAACTGGATCTAAGAGCATTAGACTCTATATTCCTTATTTTGGATACTCAAGACAAGAAAGAGTGTCGTGGATTAATGAGCCAATTTCATGTGAGGTAGTTGCAAATATTTTAGATACTGCTAATGTAGATGAAATATTAACCTTCGATTTACATCATCCTGATATAGAAAAATTCTTTAAAACAAAATTTACATCTTTACCAACTACAAGCTTATTCGCAAAGTATTACAAAGATTATCTGAAAAAAGAGCACATTAATATTAATGATGTAGTTGTCGTTTCTCCTGATCATGGGGCTAATACTAGAGTGGATGCTTTAGTCAAAGAATTACCTGGAACTAGAAAAGTAATTCTTAATAAAATTAGAACTGCACCTAACTATGCTGAACATTTAGCATTCGAAGATGATGTTAAAGGTAAAGTCTGTATTATTCTTGACGATATTATCGATACTGGTGGAACAATCATTTCTGCTTCTAATTTACTTTTACAGAACGGTGCTAAACATGTTTTAGTGGGTGCAAGCCACGCAGTATTGTCAAATAAAAGTATTCATAAACTATTAGAATCACATATTAAAGACTTAGTATTCACTAATTCAATTGAAAAAAGATTGCCTAAAAACATTAATGTTTTAGATATATCTAAAATTATTAAATTATAAGGATACATCATGAAAAACTTTTATTTAGAAATTAAACATATAGATAAACAAACTGGAGCAAGATATGGAATTTTACATACTCCGCATGGAGATGTTGAAGTTCCAATGTTTATGCCTGTTGGTACTCTAGCCACCGTAAAAACTTTATCTCCAGAAGAACTACATGATATGGGTGCCGGAGTAATTTTAGCTAACACTTATCATTTATCAATTAGACCAGGTGCTGATATTGTTGCTAAAGCTGGTGGCCTACATAAGTTCATGAACTGGGATGGTCCAATCCTTACTGATAGTGGTGGTTTCCAAGTATTTTCTCTTGCTGAAAGAAGAAAAATTTCAGAAGAAGGTGTTCACTTTAAAAACCACTTAAATGGCGATAAATTATTTTTTTCTCCGGAAATTGCCATAGAAATTGAAGAAAAACTTGGTGCAGACATCATCATGTCATTTGATGAATGCATCCCTTATCCCAGCAATTATGAATACACTAAACGTTCAACTGAAAGAACTATTAGATGGGCTAAAAGAGGACTCGATGCTCATAAAAGAGAAGACCAAGCTTTGTTTGGTATTGTTCAAGGTGGAGATTATGAAGACCTTCGCAAAATGTGTGCTGAAGAATTAGCAAAAATGGATTTCCTAGGTTATTCAATTGGTGGCACATCAATCGGCGAACCAAAAGAAGTGTGTTTTAGAATGATTGATTATGCAGTGAAATTTTTGCCTCAAGATAAACCTAGATATCTAATGGGTGTTGGCTCACTTGATTATTTATTGGGCGGCATTGCTCGAGGTATTGACATGTTTGACTGTGTCCTTCCTACTAGACTGGCTAGACACGGCGCTTTAATGACTCATAGTGGACGTGTAAATATTAGAGACGCTAAATATAAAGAAGATTTTTCATCATTAGATGAAAAGTGTGATTGCTATTGCTGTAAGAACTATACTAAAGCATATTTAAGACATTTATATATTTGTGATGAAACATTTGGAAAGAGATTACTTTCTATTCATAATACAAGATTTTTAATTAGCATTATGGAAGGTGCCAGAGAAGCAATTAAAGAAGATCGTTTTGGCGATTATATGACTGCTGTACTTGCAGCTTTTGGCAATGAAAGAGGATTCTAATGAATATTAATCTATTTGATTTTTATTTACCTGAGGAGCTAATTGCCCAAAAACCAAGTGATAAAAGAGATCATTCTCGTTTACTAGCAATTAATAAAGAAACTAAAACCTATGAAGATAGGCATTTTTATGACATTCTTGAATATTTAAGACCAGGAGATGTTTTAGTTAGAAATAATACTAAAGTTATTCCAGCTAGACTTATTGGAATTAAAGAAATTACAGGAGCGCACTGTGAACTTCTTTTACTTAAACAAGTTGACGATGATATCTGGGAATGTCTCACTAAACCTGCTAAATCATTAAAAGTAGGCGCAAAAATTAATTTTGGAGAAGGTCAATTAATTGGCGAAGTAGTCAAAGAAAAAGAAGAAGGACTACGTTTAGTGAAGTTTCACTATAAAGGAATATTCCTAGAAGTACTCGATTCTTTAGGTAAGATGCCTCTTCCTCCATATATTAAAGAACAATTATGCACTAATGATAGATATCAAACAGTTTATGCAAAATATGAAGGTAGTGCAGCAGCCCCTACTGCTGGATTTCACTTTACAGAAGAGCTATTTGATAAGATAAAAGCTAAGGGAATAACTGTTGTAGACATTACACTACATATTGGACTTGGAACTTTTAGACCAGTTAAAGTAGAAGATACTGATAATCATGTCATGCATAGCGAATTATATGAAATTTCTAGTGAAGCTTGTGTAATTTTAAACAAGGCTAAAGAAGAAAAAAGAAGAATTATTGCCATTGGGACAACCTCGGTTAGAACATTAGAAGCGAATATGCAAGAATTTGGCAAATTTACTCCGATTAAAAAGGAAACTAATATCTTTATAAAACCTGGATATGAATTTAAAGCGGTTGATTGTATTATCACGAATTTCCATCTTCCAAAATCGACTTTGATTATGCTTGTTTCAGCATTTTTAGGCAGAGAATTTACGCTTGAAGTTTATAAGCACGCTGTTGATGAAAGATATAGATTTTTCTCATTTGGCGACTCGATGATCATTTATGGAAAATAGAATAAATTTTCAAAAAAAGTTCGAAATTGAAGTAGAAAATATAAAAAATAGTGGTAAAAAGGCCACTCTTTTGTTACATGCCTGCTGTGGTCCTTGTTTTACTATTCCTTATGAATTACTCAAGGACTATTTTGATATCACGATCCTATATAACAACTCTAATATCTATCCTAAGCAAGAACACGATCGTAGACTAGAAGAACTCAAGATCTATATCAAAGAAATTGGAGCAAATATTAAAGTTATTGAGACCAAATACGATAATGAAACATATAATTTAGATTTAGAACCTCATAAAGATGATAAAGAAGGTCATGAAAGATGTCGAATCTGCTTTAATAAGCGCTTAAAAGAAGGTTTTGAATACGCTAGTAAACATCATTTTGACTATTATGGAACTGTGATGACTATTTCTAGATATAAAAACGCTCAAGACATTAATAAAATAGGGGAAAGATTACAATTAAACTACCATACAACTAAATGGTTATATGCTGATTTTAAGAAAAATGATGGCTATGAGAAATCTCTGATAATTATTAAAGAACATGAGATGTATTTTCAGGAGTATTGTGGCTGCAAATACTCTTATGAAGCATACCAAAAGAAGTTAAAGTCAAAAAATAACTAAAATTAAGAGTTAAAATATCAAAAATGAGCCATCTAAAATCATAGTTGGCGTAAAAATTTGATATTTTTTTGTGCTTTTTTCAGATGTGCTTTTAGCTATTAAAAATATTTATGAATAAATTATTGACACATACATACGCATAAGAGTAGTATTTGAACGTTGACTGCTCGCGTTGACGTGCGAGGTTGCGGACACACCCACAGGCGTTGTCATGAAGGTGTATCTGGGAATTCGTACTGAGAGAGTGAGGTCAAAGCCTG
>Ga0247611_10002666_pt1 | contig 28086 bp, 19 predicted proteins | sample 177DNAGHGhighgp2_FD_192422 | JGI IMG/M metagenome (GOLD analysis project Ga0247611, IMG submission 192422) | Sheep rumen microbial communities from Palmerston North, Manawatu-Wanganui, New Zealand - 1770 DNA GHGhigh gp2 | ecosystem: Host-associated > Mammals > Digestive system > Stomach > Rumen... | reverse complement strand
GCCTTTCAGTTCCTGCGTCTGGTTAAACCACATCGTCGTATCTGTAGAGATACTGTCGTTTATCTGCGCACTCAATGTCGCTGTCATCATCATTGCAGCCATCAGCGCTGCGAATCTCATTGTTTTCATATCCTTTACTATTTTGTTAATTCTTGATGTCCACGCCCCCGAAGAAGTTGCTGGCGACGATGTGGAGGGTAGGGGCCTTCGGATTGGCGGTGCTGGCGGCGTGGTTGCCGACACCACCGATGAAACTGCGGCTCTTCACCACGACATTGACGTGGGTGGGTACGAAGAGTTCAATGCCACCGCAGAAGGTGTGAATGTCGATTTCCTCATCCTCGGTGATCATGGCCTCGCGCAGGTCCATTCGGATGCCACCGCAGAAAGCGTCGAGACGGGCACCGTGGAACGTCTCGCCGCGATAGACGTATTCGTCGCCACCGTAGTGTACAGAGCAGCAGATGCGCTTGCCGTCTTCACCGATAGGCAGCGGGCGCTGCAGCCACTGGTCAGGGTCGCGGCGGTAGCTGTCGATAATCAGATGTATGCCCACACATAATAATATGAAGATGCAGAAATACATGGCCCACGGGCCTTCCGACATCGTTTCAAACCAACTCCAATGGAGAATGCCCCACAACGTAGCGAGTTTCAGCAGACTGGCTACAACAAAAAGGACACCGATAACTGTTCTTGATTTCATAATCATATTTCTTTAAAACGATTCTGGCAAAATTGCACTGCAAAGGTACGGCGTGCTGCTTAACCCTCCAAATTTCTGGGATAAACGGCATGGAAATGTGACGTATGGTAGCGCAGTAGTGTTAAACTTTGCAATTATTCCCTCCGATTGCTAACATTCTGTGGAATTATTCGTAACTTTGCGGCGTATAAATCACCTAAGCAACAGACGATATGATAATGAATAATATAAGGAACTTGCTGATGGCGGCAGCGTTCATATTACTGCCAACCGTAGCAGTTGCCCAGACGCAGGGCAGCATTACGTTCGTGGTCGACGAGAATCTCGCGCCGATAGAGAAGTCGAATAAATATCTTTTTGATGGCAAGAGGCTGGCAAACTCCATACTGTACGGAGAAAATATTCCCAAAGAGGCTTACTGTATCGTAGCCACCAGCTTTGCCGATGCCCAGTGTATGAAAAGCATGGGCAAGGATGCCTTCTACCAGTGCATCGTGCAGGCATACGCCAACCACAAGTCGATAACGCTGTCGCCCGACATGATTTGGCTGCTCATCAGCCAGGGCTTTGCCCGCTACGTCAACGCCCATGCCGAGGCACTGCGCCCGCAGCTGGTCAGCCACGCGGGAAAGATGGACTTGGCCATCGAGACGCAGAAGGATTTGCTCTCAGGCGATGCCGACTGGCCTAAGCTGATAGACGATTTTGCCTCACAGATAGGTCGCTACACCAAGGGCGACATCGCCGAGACCGTCACCGCCGACTTCTCGACGACCAGCCAAGTGGAGCGCGTCGCCTCGCAGATTACGCTGATGGAGAGCGTGAAGTCTTATTTCGAATACATCGTTTACTACCTTTCGTGCGGCATCCCCAGCATCACGCTGAAGGGAACGCCTGACGACTGGCGAAAGGTGATGGACAAGACCAGGCGGCTGAGTGCATACGGACTCGAACAGTGGACGAAGAGCCTGGATTATATCCTAAGGCAGTTCGTTGTTGCCGCAGAGGGTAAGCCAAACCAATTGTTCTGGAAGAGCATGGTGAAGCAGTATCGTCCAGACGCGATGCAGGGGGGAGGATGCAGCTCTGACAAACCTACTGAACTCGACGGCTGGCTACTGAAACTCTTCCCCGACGAGAACGGACGGACGCTCGACCGCATAGCCCATACAGAAGAAATGCCGTCGGAGCGTGTGCGCGTAGGCTTCAAGTACCGCATTATCGACCCGGCGCAGGGAACCGTCAAGAGCGAGACACCTATGGAACTCTGGGCAGGATTCATCGGTGCCGAAGAGGATACCGTCACCAACACGCTCACGCCGAAAATAGGCTGGCTGGTGCGGCAGACGGAAAGCGACGACGACGTGCTGAACGACATGAAGAAGAAGGACGAGGACTGGGGTATCGAACTCCGTGTAAGGGAGGTGCCCGAGATTCTCTCCCGTCTGGAGCACATCAAGCGTCTGACGCTCGTCTTCACCGACGAAGTTGGGCTGCCAGATTGGTTCTACCGCCTGACCATCGACAGACTTCGCATCGAAGGAAAGATGACCGACGAGGTGAAAAACCGCATACTGGAGCACTTCCCGAAGGCAATAATTCTGTAATTCTATTACTTCTTTTACCAACCTTTGCGACAAATATGAAAAAAAGTCACAAAGAAACCATCAGCATCCGATTCATCAGTACCGCTTTCATGATACTGGCGATTGCCATCTTCAAACCCTTCGGACTCGAAGCTGGGCAATGGCAGGCCTATCTGCATCTGCTGAGTCTTTTCATGTTAGGCTTGTCCAGCTGTTTCGTCACAGAGCTCATCCTGCGATACGCGGTGCGAATGCCTCGCTCCTACGAACGCGGCATCAACTATATCATCAGCCGCAATCTGCGTTTCCAGCTCATCAATACGCCTCTGGTCGCCCTACTTATCTGTCTGTATCGCCATTTTGTGATGAGCAGTCTGGTTGAGAGCAATCGGCTGTCGATAAGCAACTATCTGGAGACGCTGGCAATCATTGCTTTCCTCTCCTTCGCCATCGGTCTATACTGGCGTTTTAAGTTCCGAAGCAAGTATCTGGCGATGGAACTGGAGGAGATACGGGAATTGAATGAGAGCATAAAAAGCCTCACCTCCAGCCCCTCTCGCGAAGGAGAGGGGAGTAAAATCCTTGGAGGCGAGAAAACAGGGAATGAAGTAACTACTCCCCTCTCCCCCGCGAGAGGGGGCGGGGGTGAGGCTTTTCTTCGTGGCACCACCAACGAATCGGTGACGCTCCATATTTCCGACCTATTATTTATTGAGGCCGTGGGCAACTACGTCAAGGTGAGCCATCTGCGCGACGGACAGGTGCGTACCGATATGCTTCGCGCCACGATGAAACAGATGGAGGAGACGCTGCAGGGCTATCCGATGATTGTCCGCTGCCATCGTGCCTTCCTGGTCAATCTTGGTCAGGTAGAGCAGATTGTCTCACATTCTGGCTCCACCCAACTGCTCATCAAACACTGCCACGAATCACTGCCTGTCTCGCGCAGCAACATGGCGCAGGTCAAGGCAGCGATTAGTCATTCGCAGATTACGTAAACGTTTACTCTAAGTTTTTGGGCGAAAGTGATACATTATATTATAATAATGTGTAACTTTGTCGCCACAAACGAACTACTGATTAATATATGAGACAACAATTATGTTGCATGGTACTGGCCTTGTGCGTTTCGAGCGTACAGGCTCAGTACCATTCTTTAGTATGGTGCCCAGACAATGGCGACGGTACCTACACGAACCCTGTGATTAATGCCGACTACTCGGATCCTGACGTCTGTGTGGGCGCCAGTGGTGAAGATTACTATCTGACCGCTTCGTCGTTTCAATGTGTGCCCGGCCTCCCCATCCTCCACTCGAAGGACCTGGTGAACTGGGAGATCATCAACTATGCCCTTGGAAACCTTTATGAGGGCAACGAGACGTTGCTGAAACACTTCAGCACGCCCCAGCATGGCGCTGGCGTGTGGGCACCAAGTATTCGCTATCACGATGGGTGGTATTACATCTACTGGGGTGATCCCGATTTCGGTGTGTTTATGGTGAAGACACAGGATCCTACCGGCAAATGGGAGGCACCTGTCTGTGTGATCAGGGGGCAGGGATATATCGACACCTGTCCGCTTTGGGATGACGACGGACGCTGTTATTTGGTGAATGGCTGGGCGAACAGTCGGTCGAAGTTCGCCTCTGTATTGACGGTTCGTGAAATGTCAGCTGATGGTACAAAGGCTATTGGCGAGCCCGTCATCGTGTTTGATGGCAACGGTACGGAGAACCGCACCTGCGAGGGTCCGAAGTTCTACAAGCGCGAGGGCTGGTACTGGATTATGTGTCCTGCAGGCGGTGTACCTACGGGTTTCCAGCTGGCCATGCGCTCGAAGAGTCCATACGGTCCTTACGAGCATAAGATCGTATTGGCACAGGGCAAGACCAACATCAACGGCCCTCATCAGGGCGGTTGGGTACACACCAAATACGGTGAGGACTGGTTTCTGCACTTCCAGGACAAGGAGGCCTACGGTCGTGTGGTGCATCTGAATCCTGTGGACTGGTCTTCTGGCTGGCCCATCATGGGTAAGAAAGGTGAACCCGTCACGACTTACAAGAAACCGAAAGTCAGTGAAGCGTTTATGGTGAATCCTGTGGAGAGCGACGAGTTTAACGGTCCTACGCTTGGCAAACAGTGGCAATGGCACGCCAACTACGACGAGAAATTCGGTACCGCCACAGCCTTCGGCACCTATCGTATCTATACTTACAAACTCTCTGAACAGTGGAAAAACTTCTGGGAAGTGCCTAACATGTTACTTCAGAAGACGCCTGCTGATGAATTCGTGGTGACGACCAAGATCCGTTTCACCTCAAAGGCAGAGGGCCAGATGGGTGGATTAATCATGATGGGTCTCGATTACTCAGCCCTCGTGGTGAAACGTGTAGGCCAGACGTTCCAGCTGCTACAGTTGACCTGCAAGGGTGCCGATAAGGGTCATGCCCAGACAGAACAACTCCTCGCCACGCTGAAGCCCACTGCTGAAGACAAGATTGACTATAAGCCAGGCATCCACGAAGGCATCTATCTGCGTCTTTCCGTCTCTCACTCCAAGGTGAAGTTTGCCTACAGTCCCGATGGCAAATCATTCAAGGACTGCGGTGAGGAGTTCCCGATGAAGGAAGGCAAATGGATTGGAGCCAAGTTCGGCTATGTCTGCGTAGAGTCAGACTCCAAATGCGACCGCGGCTGGCTTGATGCCGATTGGATCAGAGTAACTCGTTAAAGGGAGCGGCACTGACACAACGGAGGTTCTTTTCCAGTTGTGCGGTACTGCTGGCACCTACGAGGACAGAAGTGACAGCCTTCTGATGGAGAATCCAGGCGAGCGCCATCTCTGCAAGCGTCTCGCCACGGCTCTCTGCAATCTTGTTATAGCGGCGTAGCTTTTCCAGAAGTTCTGGCGTCAGCATCTCTTCTTTCAGGAACTTACCCTTCGACATGCGGGAGTCTTGAGGGATGCCGTTAAGATAACGGTCAGTGAGCAGGCCTTGTGCCAATGGTGAGAAGGAAATGAAGCCGATGCCTTCTTCTGCACAAAGGTCGAGGATGCCTTCTTCCTGCGGCTCACGGTCGAGCATATTCAGTCGTCCTTGATAGATGAGCAGAGGCACGTCGTGCTCCTTCAGATATTTGGCCGCAAAACGTGTGGCTTCAAGTGGCCAGCGAGAGATGCCGACATATAGGGCCTTACCCTGACGGACGATATCGACGAGGGCTTGAAGTGTCTCTTCTAACGGTGTGTTAGGGTCGTAACGGTGACTATAGAACAAATCTACATAGTCAATCTTCATGCGTTTCAAACTCTGGTCCAGCGAGGCCATGAGATATTTACGGCTTCCCCAGTTGCCGTAAGGTCCAGGCCACATGTCGTAGCCGGCTTTTGACGAGATGAAGAGTTCATCGCGATAAGGACGGAAGTCTTCATCCATCAAGCGCCCCATCGTTTCCTCTGCAGAACCGTAGACAGGACCGTAATTGTTGGCAAGATCGAAGTGGGTGATACCGTGATCGAAGGCATAGTGGGTAATCTCACGGCTTCGCTCATAGGGATCCACGCTTCCGAAGTTATGCCAGAAGCCGAGGCTCACCTTTGGCAGCAGCACACCCGAGCGCCCGCAGCGCTCATATTCCATCCCGTTGTCATAACGGTTCTCGTCAGCAAAATACAGTTCTTTCATACGTTTGTTTTTGGTTTTATGGTGCAAAGATACCATTTTTTCGGAAAGAAATAAGAATAATGTGAATATTTTTGTCCATAAATAGAAAAATAATTGTATATTTGCACACAAAAACAGTATCTTTATGACAAACGGGCAGGCGACAGAGACTAAACAGATGATCAGATCGAAGGCGATGGAAGAGAAAATGCAGGCCTTTACGGATGCAGGGCTTTACGAACAAGACCAGTACATCGACTTTGAGCCAGAGCAACATATCTACACTTATAAAGGTTGTGAAAGGCTTCTGCCTGTTAGTTTGTTGATTGCTTATTTCTTTGAACGTTTCGATGCTCAGGCCGCAGCCCAACGGCAGTGGGAGAAGTATCGCATTCCCGTTGAGGAATCGCTGGAAAAGTGGGCGAGGATAGGTAAACTGGCCAGTGAGGTGGGTACGTTTGTGCACGAGCAGACGGAGAACTATTTCCGTGACGGAACCTTTGGGACGGATTATCCGTTTGAGTACAAAGGAAAGGTGGAGCATATCAATGTGGAACGCGAGAAACAGCATTTTCTCAGTTTCATCAAGGATTACAATATCCGGCCTTATCGTCAGGAGTGGCCTGTCTATGACCTCGACCTGAACATTGCGGGTACTATTGATATGATTTGTCATGAGCCAGATGGCGAGTTTACCATCTACGACTGGAAGCGCAGTTCCAAGGTAGTAAACGCCCAAGGACAACCTATTGTTGAGGCTTTTGGTGGCAGGACGGGTTTCAATGGCATAAAATTGCCTGATACGTCGTTCTATCATTACTGCATCCAGCAGAATCTCTACCGTTATATGCTCGAGGCCCATTATGGTATCAAGGTAAAGGCCATGAACCTGGTGGTGCTCTGTTCGGATTATCCAACTTATTTCGTAGCACCTGTGCCTAAGATGGACGATGTTCTCCAACAGATTGTTGGTGCATGTCATTGCCACGATTTAGGACACAGACTTTTGGAAGTGAAAAGTGAATAGTGAGACGATCATATTAAAGAATCTCAGCATCGGGTATCAGGGGAAAAACGATGTGCGAGTCGTGGCGAGTGGCATCTCTGCTGCCATCCGTAAAGGTGAGTTGACTTGTTTGCTGGGCGCCAATGGCGTGGGCAAGTCCACCTTATTGCGTACACTCTCTGCCTTCCAGCCCAAACTCGATGGAGAAATCTTCTTAGAGGTAGCTCTCGCCTCCCAACCTTTACCTCTTACCGCTCTGTCTGATAAGGAACTGAGCAAGATGATAGGCGTGGTGTTGACGGAGAAACCCGATATCCGTAATATGACGTCACGAGAACTGGTGGCCTTGGGACGCTCACCCTATACCGGATTCTGGGGCACCCTTCACGATGACGACTGGCAGGTGGTGGATGATGCCATCAACATCGTAGGCATCCAGTCGCTCAGTGACAGGATGATCCATACGCTTTCTGATGGTGAGCGTCAGAAGGTGATGATTGCCAAGGCTCTGGCACAACAGACACCCGTCATCTATCTTGACGAACCTACGGCCTTTCTCGATTTCCCCAGCAAGGTAGAGATGATGCAATTGCTTCGACGACTGGCCAGGGAACAACAGAAGACCATCTTCCTCTCGACGCACGACTTTGAGTTAGCACTTCAGGTGGCTGATACGCTTTGGATGATGGAGAAAGGTGGCAAACTGACCATCGGTACCCCTCAGGAACTGGCAGCCGAAGGCGCCCTCGCCCGTTATGTTGAACGTCCAGGCATTATTTTCGATGCCCAAACACTAACCGTAAAAGTGAGTAAGCTATGATATACGGTCACGGTGACGATACCTGGCGTTATGGTGATGCCATCAAGATGAATTTCAGTTCAAACATCTACCAGAAGGCAGACCTTTCGGAACTGAAAACATTTCTTGCTTCGAGACTTGACGTGATAGGCCATTATCCGGAGCCTGAGCCTAAAGAACTGGAGGGTCTTATTGCCGAGAAGTTGGAGATACCTGCTAATATGGTGATGGTGACCAACGGTGCCAACGAAGCTATTTATCTTATCGCCCAGTTTTATAGTGGTTGGACATCCATTATTCCACAGCCCACCTATCATGAATATGCTGATGCCTGTAAGATGTTCGGACATATCATCTCCTACGAACGTACTGACGATCTGGAAGTACTGCCGCAGGACCGCATCTACTGGCTCTGTAATCCGGATAACCCCACGGGAAATGTGCTCTTGAAGGTCCTTCTGGCTTATGTTATCCGTAAGAACCCGCGTTTCCTGTATGTTATCGACGAGTCGTATGCTGACTATACGCTGCAACCCCGTCTCCAGCCCAAGGAGATGATGGACTGCTTCAACGTGATGTTCATTCGTTCGATGTCCAAGAAATATTGTGTGCCAGGACTGCGTTTAGGATATGTGGCGGCATCGCCGATTATCATTGATCGTCTGCGGGCTATCCGTCAGCCCTGGACTGTGAATGCTCTGGCTATTGAAGCAGGAAAATATCTCGTAGAGCATGATCCTCAGTTGTTGCCTGATATGAACGCCTACATCGCCGAAGCCCAGCGCCTGAAGGCAGGACTGGAGGCCATCGACGGTCTGATGGTGATGGACACACAGACTCATTACATGCTAGTGAATATAGACTGGGCAAACGTGCTCGAACTGAAAAACTGGCTCGTAGAGCATCATGGCATTCTGATTCGTGATGCTTCTAATTTCCATGGTCTTGATGATCACTGTTTCCGTGTTGCCGCACAGACACCAGAAGAGAACGATGCCCTTCTGAACGCCATCAAGGCATATCAACAAGAGAAACAGGGATAAGCATTATTTCTTCCTCAGAATGACGTAAATGATGACTGGTGCACCAATGATGGGTGTGACAGCGTTCAAGGGTATAACGCCGTTTTCTCCAGGCAGGAAACAGATGAGATTGCAGACGAGTGCCGTAACAGCCCCACAAAGGATGGTGGCAGGAAGCAGTACACGGTGGTTGTCCGTCACCAACAACAGACGGGCGATGTGGGGTACTGCCAGTCCGATAAAAGCCACAGGACCGCAGAAGGCCGTCGTGATAGCGGTGAGAAGTCCTGTCACGATGAGCAGCCAGTTGCGGGTGCGTAGGATATTGATGCCCAAGTTCTCAGCGTAACGGTCGCCCAACATCAGGGCGTTCAGTGGCTTGATGAGCAGCAGCGATCCGATGAGGCTGATGACAGTTACGGTGGCAAAGACGGGCATGGTCTTCATCGATACGCCTCCAAAGGAGCCCATTCCCCATACCATATACGACTTCACACCTTCGTCAGTAGCGAAGAAGTTCAGCAGTGAGATGGCGGAATTGGCGATATAGCCGATCATAATACCAATGATGAGCAACATGACATGATGACGTACAATTGTCGAGAAGAAGAATATAATGGCCATTACCGCCATCGCACCGATGAAGGCCGCTACGAGAATGGCCACAAAACCTGAGATACTGACGGAGCCGGCAGAGATACTGCCACCCAACAGCAACATGACGAGGGCAACCCCCAGTCCTGCACCGCTGTTGATACCAAAGATACTAGGACCAGCGAGAGGGTTGCGGAAAGCCGTCTGCAACATCAGTCCGCTCACAGCGAGGGCACCTCCGCAGAGCATGGCTGTAATGGCCTGCGGCAGTCGTGACTCAAGGACGATATACTGCCAGGAAGCTTTTTCTGATTCATGACCTAAAAGGATGTTGAATACCTCAGCGGCAGGAATCCGTATAGACCCCATCACGAGATTCAGGACAAAGAGTACAGCTACCAACACACCCAGTCCTAAACAATATCGTAGACCTTTGCTCATGAAAACCAGTTTTATTGTTTAGGTAGCTCGATGATAAACCTGCAACCCTCATGATAAGATGTGTCGAGAATGAGGTCGCCACCCATGTTTCTTACATGACGCTTGGCCAATGGCAATCCGAGACCGAGACCTTCTGAGAGATCATTGATCTTCGTGAATGGCTGGAACATCAGTTCACGTTGTTCTTCGGCGATGCCGGGACCAGTATCCTCAATGATGATGCAAATCGTCGAGATCTTTTCCTGGACGCGTAGCAGGAAATGCTTGCCGTCGGAGTACTTCACGGCATTGAAGAGCAATTCTTGTATGGTGCGTTTCAAATAGAGTCTGGTAGCATGGATACAGAAGTCATCAGGCATTTCCGACTCGAAGGTAAGGGGAAGGTCTGGGTAGATTTTTAAAATGTTGCTGATGCACTCGCGGAGGATTTCGTTACAGTACAGTTCCTCGTTTCTGTCGGCATAGAGTTCTTCCGTCGTTCCTTTGGCGGAACTGTCGAACAGCATCCGAGACATACGTTCTAGCATCATCGAGTTGTATTTCATCATATCTGTGATGCTTTTCGCTTCATCATTAGGCAACAGACTCTTGCTCTCGCGTAGCACCTGGGCAAAGCCCATGATGATGTTCAGCGGCGTGCGTACCTGGTGTGATACATTCTGGATGAACAGCGACTTCTGACTGGCGGCTTCCTTTGCCAGTTCACTGGTACGTTTCAGTTCTTCGTTACGTCGTGCGGCCTCGTCGTTCATCTGCTGGATATTGTTCACGTGAAGGTGCAGCGCCTCCTGCATCATGGCGAAACTGTTCTGTAATCGGCCTAAGGCATCGCTGGAGTGGGTCTTCTTGATACTTTCATCATAATGTCCTTCCGCAATACGTTGGATCTTCTTGGCCAGTTTGTTGATAGGTCGGATGGTTTGTCTTACGGTGGTAATGCTGAACATGAGGATGAGCAGCAATCCGATGATGGTGAGGGGTCCGATGATAAAGCCCAGACGGTTATAGCTCTTCAGGATGCTGCGTTCAGGACAGACGAGGGCCAGACTCCAATTGGTGCTAGGCACAGGCTTAAAACTGACGAGACAGCGTTCACCGTTGATCACTACCGACATGCTACCCTCGTGGCCTGTGGTCATCTTGTGCCCCAGGGCGTAGACATCGGCATTCTTGTTGGGGTCGGCATCGCCGAAGATGGTGTGGTTGAAGAGCAGGGTCGTATCAGGATGAACATAATAGCGCCCCTCTTCGCCAGTCATCATAAAGTATGAGCCCTCATAGGGTTTTTCTTCTGAAATGACTCTTGACAAATGGAGCAAGGTAAGGTCTGTGGAGATGACACCCACAAATTGCTTTTCTTTATTATACAATGGCTTACCGTATGAGGCAATCATGCCGTCAAGTGTCAGTTCCAGCGAGTCTGCATCATCGTAATATACCACCCAGCAGGGTTTATCCAAGATGCGTGGTGTCTTATACCAGATCTTTTGGAAGTACTCGTATTCTTGCTCGATGACGGTGGTGATCGTATCGGGTTCCCTCACGGTATAGACAGAAAAGTAGCGGCCGTATTTGGGAAATACGTTCGGTTCTGCGCTGATAGAACAGCCGTCGATGTTGCCGTTGAGTGAGACGATGTATCGTGAAAGGACCATCAACGAGTCTGGTTGCAGGTTCTCAGTGATCTCCCAGTCGTTGATGTCGGTAGCGGTCTCTACGGTGTTCATAAAACGGCAGATGCGCTGCATGGTAGTGTTCAGTACACTCGTGGCGTGTTCCATCGCTTCTACCTTGACGGTGTTTCGGGATTGGAAGTACAATATACTCAGCGACAGCAAAAAGATCGGCATCGCCATCAGCAGAATGCCTAGGCTGAGCTTCATCGAGAGCGACTGACGGATATATTGTACGATTTTGCGCATTTTACGATTTCTTTTCTGAGTCTGCAATGAGTTGGTTCAGCAGGGCTGTGATCTTCTCGCCCTGATGTTGTATGACGTCTACCTGTTCGTAAGTTTCTTCCTCTGTCAGGTTGTTATATTGTTCGCAGATGGTTTTGACGCTCTTGACAATCTTCTCTACGGGATTCGTCATCTGGTTCGACATGTTATAGAGGAAATTGGTCTTCATCGCATCGGCCACCTGAGCCTGTTCGTAGGCAGCCTGCAACACCTCTCCACGTTCTTGAAGGGTATCCGACAGCCGTTTCATCTCACCCACGTGTGTCGCCAGCGACTGCTGCATCCCCTGGAAGTGATGTTGCAATCGCCCAACCTCGTCCTGCTGGCGTTTCAAGGTGATGAGTTCGTTATAATCTCCTTGGGCAACGCGCTGTGCCCATTTCGACAGCTGTCGCAGCGGCAGAAGTTGACGATGGATGAAGGTCTGACAGAGCAGGAGTAACAAGAACAGTCCCACGAAGGCTACGATGAGTACCGTGTAAAGCAGACGGTTGTAGTCGCCGAAGATATCGTTCTCAGGATAGACGATACCCGCACTCCAGCCCAGACTCTCAATATAGCGCCCAGGTACGGCTGAACGTTCGAAGGGCTTATAGAACACGTAGTAGTCCTCGTCGTGAATCTCCAGCGCCTTATAGCCCGTCTTTCCTGCTACCATCTCTCCGATGGTCTCTTTGATGGAAGCGTCAACTCTTTTCGCTAGAGCACTGGCGAGATAATGGTCCATCGTACTGGTATCGGGATGAATGATATACGAACCGTCTTTACCCAATAGCGAACATTGGGAGTTGGGTGAAGGTTTGTTTTCCAGCACGATCTTCGACAGCAACTCCGATGATACATCGGCCTTCAGCATGCCCACGATCTCAGAACCAAGGTATAGAGGCAAGCAGAACGAGGTGATATTCGTTCCCTGGGATTCTGTCCAGGTGGGTAGTGTGTACTCTATCGTGGTAGAGTCGGTTTTCCACACAAATTGGGCATCAACGATGTAGGGACTGACTTCTGCGAGTTTGCGGACGTATGCCTCCACCTTTTCCGGCTCACGGATATGATTGGCCAGTTTCCAGTAGATATTACCGGCAGACTGCTCTACGTCCAACAGAATGTTGTCAATACTTTGCACGGTAGTTTCCAGGGTTTGTTCTGCTTTCAGCAGCGCCTCGTCTTTCAGGGCTCTGCGTGAATAGCTGAACATGATGAAGAGTGCAGCCATCAGCAAGGTTGCTAAGGCGACAAGAACCATCAGACTGAGTCTAAAAGATAAGGTCCTGGCGATAAATTTAGTTAGTCTCGACATCATATCGCGGCAAAGATACGAAAAATATTACGAAACTTGTGTAAAAGAATCGGAAAAAATGAAACTCCTTATCATAAAACATGAAAAAAGTGCGCCAACTCCAAGCCGGCGCACTTCTGTAAGGTATAATAAGGGGCGATGAATCAATAATACTCAATAGTACGCTCAAACTTCATCTCCTGACCCATCATAGAGGTCTTACGACTGATCCAGTTGCCTTTCTCATCAAACTTATATTCTGTGAAAGGCTGCTCCATGGCCTGACCACCGAAGTTCACAGAGGTTGACTTGACGTGACCTTCCTCGTCGTAGTTATAGGTCTGTACAATCTCGTTACCCATCATACTCATGGTCTGAGTCTTCAGACGACCGTTCTCCCAGGTGAACTTCACCTCAGTGCTCTGGCCGCGCATGTCCATCTTAGCCGACTTGATATAGCCGTTCTCGTCATAGACAGCTTCTGTCAGGTTACCCGAGGTCATCTTACCATCCTCAGAGAAGGTGGTCTTCATCTCCTGACCCATCATTGAGGTTGTGATTGACTTCACGGCGCCTTTTGCGTCATTAGCCTCCACGTCGTGGAACTTCTGTGCCTGCATAGCAAAGGGGATAGCCAGCATGGCAATCATCATCATAATCTTTTTCATTTTCTTAAAGGTTTGGTTTGTAATGAATTAATGAATAATTGAAAAATATCGCGGCAAAGATAGTCATTCTTTCTGAAACCGCAAAATTTCCACGCAAAAAATTGCGGTCACGCAACATTTTTTAGGACAACACATACCTTTATTTGTTGATACGGAGAACAGGAGCAATTTTGTTGCAGGGTTGGGGGAGAGAGACGATCAATCCCTCACTTGTCTGCCTTGCCTTGAGTTTGCCGTAGCCCAGGAGATAAACCGAAGAGATAGACTTACGGAAGTCCTTATTGCCCTTGGCGAGCGACTTGATGACAAGCTTGCTATCGGCTGGCCAGCCCATTGCCGTCGCATAGAGATATTTCTTGGTCTGATTGAAGCGGATGTCGCGATAGTCCATACCGTTGTACTGGCCCTCGTTGAAGCCCTGGGCATTGATCGCGATAGTCTTCTCTGCCACAGGTCCCTCACCGAACTTCACCCAAGGACGGGTGCCGAAGATGCTCTCGCCGTTAGGCGTCATCCAGGCTTCAAGTTCATCGAGGAACTGTGAGGCTTTCTCGTCGTAGGTGCCGTCGGCGCGCAGGGGAATGTTTAGCAACAGGTTGCCGTTCTTCGAGACGATGTCAACCAGCTGTTTCACCAGATTCTCAGCCGTGCGATAGCCGCGTTCATAGGTCCGCGTGTTATAATGCCAGTCGCCGATGCAGTTGCAGGTCTGCCAAGGCTCGGCAATCATCTGATTCGGTGCACCACGCTCGACGTCCCACGTCAGAGCCTTCTTCTGGTCTTCATTCAGGATCTTGCCGAAGACCACACCACGCGGATTCTTATTATAGAGGTGTGTGGCAATCTTCAATCCGCAGTCGCTCAGAGGATAGAAGGGCAACACGGTCACATCGAAGTAGATGAGGTCGGGGTTGTAGCGGTTGATGGCATCAAGGGTGCGGTCATAGAAGTTGGTGACGAACTCCTGTGACGGTGGACAGGCCCCGTTGCCCCAGCCCCACTGTGCATGTATCTGTCCGTTGTTCCACGAGCGGTCGCTCATCGGATGGTTCTGCTGGTAAAGCATCTGTGGATCGTAGCCTTCCCACCATTTACCTTTGCCGTCGGCCTTTGTCAGTTTACCATCGTAATAGACGCCTGCCTTCGGCCCGTTCTGGTCGTAGCGCTGCGCAGGCTCATACCACGTCCAGGCATGATCGGCGTGGAAAGAGATGCCCAAGGGCAGTCCGGCCTTCTTGGCAGCCTTCGCCCAACCGTCGAGGATGTCCTTATGCGGGCCGATGTTCTGCGAGTTCCAAGGCTGGTACTTCGAATCCCAGAGGTCGTAATTATCATGATGGTTGCCGAGCACGAAGAAGTACTTGGCTCCGCAACGCTTGTAGCGCTCCACGAGGGCCTCGGGATCCCACTTCTCCGCCTTGAAGAGCGGTAGGATATCCTTGAAGCCGAACTCCGACGGATGGCCGTAGTGCTCCACATGATACTTATATTGGCCGTTGCCCTCGATATACATGCCTCGGGCCATCCAGTCGCCTGAGCCTTCGACGCACTGCGGTCCCCAGTGTGCCCAGATGCCGAACTTCGCATCGCGGAACCACTCAGGTGTCTGGTGGGTCTCTAAGGACGTCCATGTGGGTTGATACTTGCCCGTGAGCATCTTCTCATGTTGCTCTGATACAGGCACCTGATACGTCTGCGCCATCGCTACTGTCATACCGCAGCATACGGCTAAAGTCATCATCACCTTCTTCATACGTTGCAAAGATACAAAATAATTTCGGTTTTGTCTCTATTTATTAAAAAAATGTTTCATATTCGCATAAAGATTTGGATAATAGACGGATAATCCTTAACTTTGTGGCAAAATTGTGATCATAATGAAAAAGCGAAACATCATCATGGCACTATTCCTGCTATTAGCAGGATGGAGTGCCGCTTATGGCGAAGACGGCAGTCGTCTGTGGCTCCGCTTCGACGCAGTGAGTACACCAGCCAAGATTACGGGTGTAAAAGGTACGGCGATGACCGAGTTACAAACCTACTGGCAGGGCGATCCTGTCGTATTGAAAAAGCAGAAGGGTTTGGTCCGCGATGGCTATACCATCAAGTACCAGAATGGCAAGATCGTGATTTCGGCATCCACCGACATCGGCTTGCTTTACGGCGCCTACCATCTGCTGCGACTAGAGCATACGGGGAAGTCGTGTGCGTACGGAAGTGATGGCACCAACCTCGACATCAAGGAGGAGCCTTTCTATGACCTGCGCATCCTGAACCACTGGGACAATCCGAATGGAACGGTGGAGCGTGGCTTTGCTGGCAAAAGCATCTTCCTCAATCCCGATCCGGAACGCATGAAAATGTATGCTCGTGCCAATGCTTCCATCGGTATCAATGGTACCGTTCTCAACAACGTAAATGCCAAACCTGAGGCACTCTCGACCGAGAGCCTGCAGAAGGCAAAGGGTATTGCCGACCAGTTGCGTCCCTATGGCATCCGCGTCTATCTCTCCATCAACTTCGCTTCGCCCATCAAGGTGGGCGGACTGAAGACTGCCGACCCGCTCAACGCCGAGGTTATCAAATGGTGGAACGCCAAGGTGAACGAAATCTACAAACTGATTCCTGACTTCGGCGGCTTCCTGGTGAAGGCCAACTCCGAGGGCGAACCAGGCCCACAGGACTTCAAACGTACACACGCTGACGGTGCCAACATGTTGGCCGATGTGCTCAAACCTCACAAAGGTATCGTGATGTGGCGCGCCTTCGTCTATGCGCCTCAGAGTCCCGATCGTGCCAACCAGGCTTATCTGGAGTTTATGCCCCTGGACGGCCAGTTCCGCGATAACGTCATCATCCAGATTAAGAACGGCCCCATAGACTTCCAGCCGCGTGAACCATACAGTCCGCTGTTTACCGCTATGCAGAAGACGTCGATGATGGTGGAGTTCCAGATTACACAGGAGTACCTCGGTGCCGCCAATCACCTGGTCTATCTCGCTCCGATGTGGCAGGAGTTCTTTAATAGTTTGAAGTCTGCGGTAGCAAATTCTTCACTCTTCACTCTTCACTCTTCACTCCTAAAAGGAATGGCGGGTGTGGCCAACATAGGTGACGACACGAACTGGTGCGGCCATCACTTTGCACAAGCCAACTGGTATGCCTTCGGTCGTTTGGCGTGGAATCCATCGCTAAAGCCAGAGGAAATTGCCCACGAGTGGCTTTACCAGACGATGTCTCACTATGTGATGGGTGTCCCCTTGGTCCCAGCGATTTCAACTTCTGAGAATTCGATAGATGGAACCCAACTAGGTAGTGCCCTCTATCCTGCAAAATATGGAAACCCCTGGGGAACCCTGATTGACATGATGATGTCCAGCCGTGAGGCTTGCGTCAATTACATGATGCCGCTCGGCCTACATCACATCTTTGCCGGCAATCACCACTACGGCCCAGAGCCCTGGTATTCGCCGCGCGGACTGAGAGCCGACTGGACGCCGCCCTATTATCACAAGGCTGACAGCATCGGTCTGGGCTTCGACCGCACACTCACAGGCTCTGCCAATGTCAAGCAATATCCCGAAGAACTCTGTAAGTTGTACAACGACATCAACACCTGTCCTGAGAATCTGCTGACCTGGTTCCACCACGTGCCTTGGGACCACAAGATGAAGAGCGGTCGCACGTTCTGGGACGAACTCTGTCATAAGTACGACGAAGGTGTTCACGAGGCCCGCCGTTTCTTGAAAATCTGGGATGCCATGCAGCCTTGGGTCGATGAACAGCGCTTCAATGAGGTACAGCGCAAACTGCGTATCCAGGTCCGCGACAGCGAATGGTGGCGCGATGCCTGTCTGCTTTATTTCCAGACGTTCTCTCATCGTCCCATCCCATCAGACGTGGAGCACCCTGTCCATAATCTTGATGAGATGAAGAAGTTCCGCATTCCCATCACCATATACGAAAATCCCAAGAGCGGGTATAATAAGTAATTTGTGCGTGATGAAAAGACTGTCGATAGTTTCGTTCGTGTTGTGGACTGCGCTGACAGTGAGAGCCCAGTATGGCCCTGTGCCCAGTGAGAACCAGTTGCGGTGGCAGGATATGGAAATGTATGCCTTTATTCACTACTCGCTGAACACCTATACCGATCAGGAGTGGGGCTTCGGCAATGAGGACCCGAAGTTGTTTAATCCTTCGAACCTCGATTGTCGGCAGTGGGCGAGGGTCTGCAAACAGTCGGGCATGAAGGGCATCATCTTCACCGCCAAGCATCACTGCGGTTTTTGTATGTGGCCAAGTGCCTACACAGAGTATAGCGTGAAGAACTCCCCTTGGAAGAACGGTAAGGGCGACGTCGTGCGTGAACTGGCTGAGGCCTGCCGCGAGGAGGGTCTGGAGTTCGCCGTCTATCTCTCGCCGTGGGACCGCAACCATAAAGACTACGGCAAGCCGGAATACGTCACTTATTTCCGCAATCAGCTCCGTGAGCTTTTGACCAACTATGGCGACATTTTCGAGGTGTGGTTCGACGGTGCCAACGGCGGCGATGGCTGGTATGGCGGGGCCAACGAGACGCGCAAGATTGACCGAACCACCTACTATCAGTGGCCGGAGACCTATAAGATGATCCGCGAACTGCAGCCCAAATGTCTGATCTGGAACGATGGCAGCGATCGTGGTGACCTCCGTTGGGTAGGAACCGAGGCTGGCAATGTGGGCGAGACCAACTGGAGCACGATGCCCAGTAAGGGCGATACACCTTGGCACATGCTGCATTACGGTGTGGAGGACGGCGACGTATGGTGTCCTGGCGAGACGAATACGAGCATCCGTCCCGGCTGGTTCTACCACGAGACCGAGAACGAACATGTGAAGAGTCTGTCGAAGTTGATGGACACCTATTATAAGTCCGTGGGTCGCAACTCGACGTTGCTACTTAACTTCCCCATCGCGCCTAATGGACGCATTCATCCGAACGACAGCCTGCGCGGCATCGCCTTCAAGAAGATGATTGACGAAGTGTTTGCAGAAAACTTAATTGAACATGGAACATTGAACATTGAACATGCGGCTGCGCATGACAAAGCGGTAACAAATAATGTTCAATCTTCAATGTTCAATGTTCAATGGGAAAAGCCTACGCCTGTAAACCGCTTCCTCGCCGAAGAGGACATTGCCCAGGGTCAGCGGGTGAAGAAGTTCACGCTCGAAGCAGAGGTCGACGGTAAGTGGCTGCCGCTGAGGGATGCACTTGTGGAAGACGGGAAAGACGGTCTGACAACCATTGGTCATCGTCGTATCATCTGTTTCCCCACTGTCACAGCGACAAAGCTCCGCTTCACCGTTACTGACAGCAAGGCTGAGCCCGTCATCAAGAAACTGGGCGCCTATCTCGCCCCAGAGCTCACGGCCGACATTCCTGACAGCGGCGAAAAGAAATCATCTGCCCTGCATATCTTCTTCAGCAGTCCCACACAGATGATGATCGACTGGGATACCGACCAGACTTTCACCACTTTCCGCTATCTGCCGCCGCAGGACACAAAGGATGGCATCATCACCCATTACACCCTCTGGGGTTCTACCGACTGGAGTCAATGGACCAAACTTGCCTCAGGCGAGTTTTCGAACATCGTGAACAATCCTATTTGGCAGACCATCACCTTCCCAGCTACGAAGGTCCGCATTCTGAAACTCGATGCCGACCGTCTGTCAGAGGGTAGCCGCATGGGCTATGGCGACATAGACGTCTATTGAAGAAAAAAGTGATGAAATTTGGTTTTTTGCCCGCTTATTCGTATCTTTGCAGCGAAATGAAGCTAAAAACATTTTTGATTGTTATTGGGGCTTGGATGGCGATGGCTGTCCAGGCACAAGAAAGAGACTGGGAGAACCCCGCCGTATTGGGCATCAACAAGTTGCCTTATCATGCGACGTTGCAGATGCCGTCGAAGGAGAAGGAGTGCCCGGAGATTTTCAGTCTCGACGGACAGTGGTTCTTCCACTGGAGCCGCAATCCTGAGGAAAGACCGAAGGACTTTTACCGCGAGGACTACGATGTGAGTCAGTGGGGGAAAATCACCGTACCGGGTAACTGGCAGACGCAGGGCTACGGTACACCTATCTATATTAATATCAACTACCCGTTCGTGAAAGATCGTCCTCGTGTGACGACAGAGCCGCCAAAAGACTGGACGGCCTATGAGAACCGCAACCCTGTGGGTTCGTATGTGACGTTTGTGGACGTGACGAAGGCCATGAAGGACAATTCAAACCTGATTCTTCACTTTGGCGGTGTCCATTCGGCCTTTTATCTTTGGATCAACGGTCAGCGGGTGGGCTACAGTCAGAATTCGATGTCGCCAGCGGAGTTCGATGTGACGAAATACATGCGCGTGGGCAAGAATAAGGTTGCAGTCGAGGTCTATCGCTGGAGCGACGGCAGCTATCTCGAAGATCAGGACTACTGGCGCCTCTCCGGTATCTTCCGTCCTGTGCAGTTGTGGGTAAGGCCGCTGGTGCATATAGCTGATTACCGTGTGACGGCAGAGCCGAATGCAGATTACTCAAAGGCCACAGTCCGCGCCAGGATATCTCTTTGTAATACGGGCAAGAAAGCAGCGAAGAATCTTCAAGTGGCATTGAAGATATCACAGAGGGACGGTTCTTTTGTTACATCGCCAGCAGATGTAACAAAAGAACCGTCCCTCTGTGATATTCGCCCAGGCGACACCACGACTATCGAGCTGACTTGCACTATAGAGAAACCATTGCTCTGGTCGGCGGAGAAGCCGAATCTCTATCCCTTCAGCGTGGAACTGGAGGACAACAAGGGCAATACTATCGAGCATTTCGACTACCATCTGGGTGTGAAGAAGGTCGAGATTGTTGGCGAAGTCTTTAAGATCAACGGCAAGAACGTGAAGTTGCGCGGCGTGAACCGTCACGACCATCATCCGAAGACTGGCCGTTACGTTGATGATGCCACCTACGAGGAGGATATCCGCCTGATGAAACAGGCCAACATCAACTTCCTGCGCACCTCGCACTATCCCGACCGCGAATACCTCTACGAACTCTGTGACCGTTGGGGCATCTACGTCATGGATGAGGCCAACCACGAGACCCACGGCTACGGCTATGCCAACGATGTAATGGGTAACGACCTCTCTTTCCAGCGAGCCCATGTAGACCGTGCCGAGTCGTTGGTGAAGCGCGACTTCAACCATCCGAGTATCATCCTCTGGAGTCTTGGCAACGAGGGTGGGGTAGGTCCCAACATTGAGGCGATGTATAATAAGGTGAAGGAACTCGATACGACGCGTCCTCCCTTCTACGACAGCGACCGCCGTTATTCCGCCATCTGGGACGACAGCTATCTCTATCCTGACGATCTCCGCAAAAACGCCCAAGCCGTCACTGACAAGCCCTTTATGATGCGCGAATATGCCCACGCGATGGGTAATTCCTGTGGTAATCTGCAGGAGTACTGGGATGTCATCTATGCCGACTCCAGCATCTGCGGCGCCGCCGTCTGGGACTGGGTGGATCAGGGGCTATATCCCATTGACCATTCACCATTGACCATTGACCATTCACCATTGACCATTGACCATTCGGCTGCACATAACAAGGTGGTTGCTAATAATGGTGAATGGTCAATGGTCAATGGTCAATATAATTACGGTGGCGACTTCGGCGATAAGCCTAACGACGGGCCGTTCTGCATCAATGGTCTGATAGCGCCTGACCGCAAGCCCCATCCGCATTATTACGAGGTGCAGTACGTTTATCAGCCGATTCAGTTCGTGAGGGAGGATTCCACGATTCGTATCGTCAACCGCGACTTCTTCACCGACATCGACGAGTACGAATATTACTGCGAGGTCTATCACAACGGCGAACTCGTGACGGGCGAACTGGCCAGAGTGAAGAACGGCACGTTCGAGATACCATATCCTTATTTCCCCTACGACGATCCTGAACTTATCCTGAATGTCTATGCCCGTCTGAAGAAAGATATGCCTTGGGCGCCGGAGGGTTTCACCGTGGCCCGTGAACAGTTTGTCCTCAAGCCGCATGAGTTCATCGCAGCCCTCGGTGGCGAGGATGCCAAGGATCCTCAGAAGCATATCACCATCTCCGAAACAGGAGCCCTTACCTCCTGGACCGTCGATGGGAAGGAGATGTTGCCGGGAACCCTTGAACCCTATTTCTGGAAACCCGAGAACGACAATCAGAGTGCCGCCCATTTTGCCGAGCGCTCAGCCGTTTGGAAAGATGCAGCCCAGAAGGCCACGGTCAAGTCTGTCCGTACAAAAGACGCTCAGGTGATTGTCGAGATGTCATTGCCCGTAGGGGCCGATCTCACGGTGACTTATGGTTTCAAGGCCGATGGACGTCTCAAAGTAGAGATGGACTATCAGCCTACGGCCACCAACCTGCCGCTGATGCCGAAGTTCGGTATGCGTATGCGTCTGCCCAAGGACTTTACCCAGATCCGCTACTACGGTCGTGGACCGTGGGAGAACTATCCCGACCGCAAGGGTTCGGCCTTCCTCGGCATCTACGAGACCACACTCCAGGATTACGAGACAGAATACATCCATCCGCAGGACAATGGCAACCGTTGTGATATCCGGTGGTTTGAGATCGGCAAACTCCGCATCGACGGTCTGCAGCCTCTCTGCATCCGTGCCTGGGACTATGGTGAGGAGGACCTTGAAGGCGTCCGTCATCCCAACGACATCCGGCGTGGTCGTTTTGTCAATCTGAACATCGACCTCAGCGTCCATGGTGTGGGTGGTGCCGACACTTGGGGCAAAGAGACTCTCCCACAATACACCATCGATGGCAACAAACCCCATCACTACGGCTTTGTCCTCGATACGAAACGCAAATAGAACAAAACTAAAGACGATATGAAAAGAACCCTGACGATGTTGCTGATGGCTGCTACGGTGATGGCAGGCCACGCACAAGACAAATTGTATGCCGATGAGTTCCCCCTCGGCGACGTAGTATTATTAGACGGTCCGCTGAAGAAAGCCCGCGACCTGAATATCCAGACGTTGTTGAAGTACGACTGCGACCGTCTGCTGGCGCCTTATTTCAAAGAGGCTGGTCTGACGCCGAAGGCCAAGACCTATCCCAACTGGGACGGACTCGACGGACATGTAGGCGGTCACTATCTGACAGCGATGGCCATCAATGCCGCCACAGGCGATGCCGAGTGCCGTCGGCGCATGGAGTATATGATCGGTGAACTGCAGCTTTGTGCCGATGCCAACGCGAAGAACCACCCCGACTGGGGCAAGGGTTATGTGGGCGGCATGCCAAACAGCGAGCGTATCTGGAGTAACTTCAAGAAAGGCAACTTCGGCGTCTATTTCGGTTCATGGGCGCCGTTCTATAATCTTCATAAGATGTACGCGGGCCTGCGCGATGCGTGGTTGTATTGTGGCAATGAACAGGCGAAGACCTTGTTCCTCGGCTTCTGCGACTGGGCCATCGACCTCACGGCAGGTCTCTCGGATGCCCAGATGGAACAGATGTTGGGTAACGAGCACGGTGGCATGAACGAAGTGCTGGCTGATGCCTATGCCATCACCAAGGAACAGAAGTACCTCGATGTGGCCAAGCGTTTCTCGCACCGCCGGCTGCTCACGCCGATGTCGCAGCGGGTGGACAATCTCGACAATATGCACGCCAACACCCAGGTACCGAAGGTCGTGGGCTTCGAGCGTATCGCTGAACTCAGCGGCGATGAGAGTTATCATAACGCCGCCGACTTCTTCTGGGACATCGTGACGGGTCAGCGCTCGCTGGCTTTTGGCGGCAACAGCCGTCGCGAACACTTCCCCAGCAAGGAAGCTTGTACCGACTTCATCAACGACATCGACGGTCCGGAGACCTGTAATACCAACAATATGCTGAAGCTGACGGAAGACATGCATCGTCGTAATCCTGAGGCCCGCTATGCCGACTACTACGAGTTGGCTACTTTCAACCATATCCTCTCGTCGCAGCATCCCGAACACGGCGGCTATGTCTACTTCACGCCAGCCCGTCCGCGTCACTACCGCAACTACTCGGCGCCCAACGAAGCCATGTGGTGTTGCGTAGGAACAGGTATGGAGAATCATGGTAAGTACGGGCAGTTCGTCTATACCCACGTGGGCGACGCCCTCTACGTCAACCTCTTCGTCAGCTCCGAGCTGAACTGGAAGGAAAAAGGCATCTCCCTGCGCCAGGAGACCAGTTTCCCCTATGCCGAGACGTCACGTATCACCATGACACAGGGTAAGGGTAAGTTCCCCCTGTTAGTACGCTATCCCGGTTGGGTGAAGCCCGGACAGTTTGAGGTGAAGGTCAACGGCCAGAAGGTGGACATCATCAGTGGTCCGTCATCCTACGTCACCATCGACCGCCAGTGGAAGAAGGGCGACGTCATCGACATCACCTTCCCGATGCACAACAGCATCAAATACCTGCCCAACGTGCCGCAGTACATTGCCCTGATGCACGGCCCTGTCCTGCTCGCTGCCAAGACAGGTACTGAGGACCTGGCACATCTCGTCGCTGACGACAGTCGTTTCGGTCAGTACGCCAGCGGCAAGAAGCTGCCCATCAACGAGGCACCTATCCTCATCAATAATAACATCGAGGCCATCGCCAACCAGCTCCAGCCCGTCGCTGGCAAACCGCTCCACTTTACCCTTAGTACCAAAATGGTCAATGGTGAATGGTCAATGGTCAATGAACTGATTCCTTTCTTCGAGCTCCACGACGCCCGATACATGATGTACTGGCTCGCGCTCTCTGAGGACAGTTACAAGAGTTATCTCGACGGCTTGGCCAAGCAGGAGCAGGAGCGTCAGGCGCTCGAAGCCCGCACGGTGGACAAGGTACAGCCCGGCGAACAACAGCCCGAGACCGATCATAAGATGGAGACCGACCAGTCGCAGGTGGGTAACACCAACGATACCTTCTTCCGTGATGCCCGCGACGGCCATTACTTCAGCTATCTGATGCAGACCGCCGGAGAGACCGACCTCTCGCTGCGCCTGAAGTACTGGGGTGTGGGCGAGTGGAAGACCCACGAGTTCGATATCTTCGTCGATGACGTCCTGGTGCAGTCCGTCAACAATACGGGCAAGTACCGCATCTCGGAGTTCAAGTACGAGGTCTATCCCGTTCCTGCAGAGCTCCTGAAAGGCAAGACGCAGGTCCGTGTGAAGTTCGTCGCCAAGCCGCGTAAGCAGATCGGTGAGATCTATGAAGTCAGACTGATTAAGACACAACAATAATAACGACTAACAATATGATGAAACAATTCTTTTTAGGAGCCGTTGCCCTGTTTGTGATGACAGGCAGCGTGCAGGCACAGAACAAACCAGCCATCCCACGTGATGCAAAGCTGGAAGCGAAAATAGAAAAGACCCTTGCCAAGATGACGCTCGACGAGAAGATCGGACAGATGCTCGAGTTGAACCTTGATATTATGGGTAAGTATGATGCCAACCGCAAATGGCAGCTCAACGAGACGATGCTCGATACCTGTATCTCGAAGTGGAAGGTGGGCTCGATCCTCAACGCCCCAGGTACCCGTGCCGCCACCATCGAACAGTGGCAGTACTGGATTGGTCTGATTCAGGAGAAGTCGATGAAGTATCTCGGCATCCCCGATATCTACGGACTCGACCACAACCACGGCGTCACCTATACGCAGGGTGGAACGCTCTTCCCGCAGCCCATCAACCTCGCGGCATCGTTTAATACCGAGTTGGCGCGTCTGGGTGCTGAGATTACGGCCTACGAGAGCCGTGCCGCCAATTGTCCGTGGGTCTATAATCCCGTGGTCGACCTCAGCCGTGACCCGCGTTGGCCGCGTATGTGGGAGAGCTTCGGCGAGGATGCCACTGTCAATGCCCGGATGGTGGAGGCCGAGATCAAGGGTTATCAGGGCGATGACCCCAACCACATCGACCGTTTCCACGTCGGCACGAGCACGAAGCACTATTTCGCCTATGGCGCCCCCTGGACGGGTAAGGACCGTACGCCGGCCTACGTCTCGCCGCAGCTGTTGCGCGAGAAGTATTTCGAGCCCTTCAAGGCCGCTGCCCTCGCTGGCACGCTGACGATGATGGTCAACTCCGCCTCGATCAACGGTGTACCCGTGCATGCCTCGTATGAGTATCTGACGAAGTGGTTGAAGGACGACCTACAGTGGGACGGTATGCTCGTCACCGACTGGGCCGACATCAACAACCTCTTCACCCGTGAACATGTGGCGAAGGACAAGAAAGACGCCATCCGCATCGCCATCAATGCCGGTATCGACATGTCGATGGACCCCTATAGCGTGGACTTCTGTATCCTGCTGAAGGAACTGGTCAACGAGGGTGCCGTGAAGATGGAACGTATCGATGATGCCGTACGCCGTATCCTTCGTGTAAAATACCGCCTCGGTCTCTTCGAGACGCCCAACACAGGTGGCAAGGGCTATGAGAAGTTCGGCTCTGCTGAGTTCGCCGCTGCCTCGCTCCAGGCTGCCGAAGAGTCCATCGTCCTCCTGAAGAACGCAGAGGGTATCCTGCCGTTGGCCAAAGGCGGAAAAATCCTCCTCACTGGTCCTAACGCCAACCAGATGCGCTGTCTCCACGGTGGCTGGAGTTACACCTGGCAGGGCTCTGCTGCCGAAGACCTCTCCGAGAAATACAACACCATCTATGAGGCCCTCTGTCAGAAATACGGCAAGGAGAACATCATCCTCGAACAGGGCGTGACCTACAACGAGCGTGGTGCATACTTTAACGAGAACACGCCGCAGATCCAGAAGGCTGTCGATGCCGCTGCTGAGGCTGATGTCATCATCGCCTGCATCGGTGAGAATTCGTATACCGAGACGCCGGGCAACCTCTCCGACCTCTGGCTCAGCGAGAACCAGCGCAACCTCGTGAAGGCCCTCGCCAAGACGGGTAAGCCCATCGTCATGGTACTCAACGAAGGTCGTCCGCGTCTTATCGCCGACATCGAACCTCTCGCCAAGGCCGTGGTGGATATCCTGATTCCGGGCAATTACGGTGGCGATGCCCTCGCCAACCTCCTCGCCGGCGATGCCAACTTCTCGGCGAAGATGCCTTACACCTATCCGCGGGAGATCAACTCGCTGAACACCTACGACTATAAGGTCAGCGAGGAAGTGGGAACGATGGCAGGTGCCTATAACTACGACGCTAAGGTAAGTCTTCAGTGGCCTTTCGGCTACGGACTGAGCTATACCACGTATGAGTATTCGAACCTGAAGGTCGACAAGTCTTCTTTCACGGCCGATGATGTCCTGACCGTTAGCGTCGACGTGAAGAATACGGGTTCGCGTGCCGGCAAGGAGGCCGTACTGCTCTATTCCAGCGACCTCGTGGCTTCTATTGTTCCTGATAACAAGCGCCTGCGCGACTTCACGAAGATCGCCCTGGAGCCCGGTGAGACGAAGACCGTCACCTTCCGACTGCCTGCCAAGGCTCTCGCCTTCGTCGGTGCCGATGGCCGTTGGACGCTCGAAGAGGGCGACTTCATCCTGAAGGTCGGCAATCAGACCGCACCTACCGCCTGCACCAAGACCAAAATCTGGGACACCCCGAACATCTAATAGTAAAGCCCCGCCAACTGGCGGGGCTTTTCCGTGTTAATCCGTGTGGATCCGTGGCTAGAAGGGGCCGTAGCCCATACAACTCGTGGTCGTAATCGCCGTGACGAACGCCGTGAGCGCAGCTACTATCATCTTCACCGCAATCTCAATAAACTTCTTCTTCATATGCTAATCTTATTATGCATTATGCATTATTAATTATGCATTAATTCTGGTCTCCCTCTTCGCCATCACTGCCCGAGTTAATCACCAGCGTCGAGGCCTGTGCCGGCATCTGGAACGTTCCCACGTACTCACCGTCGTTCTCAGTCAGCGAGACGTTCGAACCGTTCAGCGTAGCGGTCGGGATCTGCCCCTCTGCAGGCGTTACTGCGATATATACGTTCGCACCGCTCTCGAGTGAGTCGCCACTATTAATGGTCTCCTCGCTGTCGTTCTTCACGGTCGAGGTACCGCTACCACTCTTGGTGATGGTCAGCGCGAAGCTGGTCTCCTGGTTCTGGTCACCGCTCTGCGAGCCACTGTTACCGCCCTGACTCTGGCTGCCGCCATTGCCACTCTGCGAACCACCGTTTCCTGAGTTCGTAGACCCGTTGCCCGTGGTGCCGTCCTCCTCCTTCGGCAGGAGGCTATCCACGTTGATGAACTCGGCCTGCTTCAGGAACTGTCGGCTCGAGATGTTCTGCTCCTGCTCCTGCTCAG
>Ga0247611_10002665_pt1 | contig 28101 bp, 42 predicted proteins | sample 177DNAGHGhighgp2_FD_192422 | JGI IMG/M metagenome (GOLD analysis project Ga0247611, IMG submission 192422) | Sheep rumen microbial communities from Palmerston North, Manawatu-Wanganui, New Zealand - 1770 DNA GHGhigh gp2 | ecosystem: Host-associated > Mammals > Digestive system > Stomach > Rumen... | reverse complement strand
GAAGCGCGGCGTTAAGGGTTGCACGGTTCGCGGCGGTTGGAGTGGTTACACAAGGAGCGCAACAGTTACAGTTAAGGCACAGCCGGAAGACTTCGCAAGCGTGGAAGAGTTCGCGGAGCGGTTCACTTTTTCGGCTTTTGGCGCAAGGGTGGCCACACATGGAGCATATACCGGGGAACATTGGTTGTATAAGTGGGATGAATTGAGCGAGGACGAGAAGCAGACAGAATATTACAACTATATCCGCTATGAGATAGCCCACAGACACGGATATAACAATTATCATAGGGAGCGGGCCAATTATCCGCAGTTTTCAACGGCTTTTTGTGAAAAGTTAGACGCTGTTTATTTGATCGCTAATCAATGGAACTATGACCACAGCGACAGAATGACGGATTATTTTGACGTTGGCTACTATCTGGATATAGATATTAAGTGCGCAGAGTTTGAGCCGCGCGAAAAGATGACAGAGGAAGAGCGCGAAGCCCTGAAAACTGAGAGAGAAGCAGAAGAGGCACGCAGAGCGGCAGAGATGGAAGAGTGGAAGAGACAGGAAGAAGAAGAACGCGCCGAGGCTGCAAGGTTAGAGGAAGAACGCAAGGAGCGCGAGGAATTAGTATATAACAATATCCGCGTTGAGGATCTGGAAGAATCCGAGCAGTTATATATTTATGGATTGCGTGGCGGATATGGCAAAGAGTGCAACCTTGAGGAAGTGCGCGAGGATATGACCGAGCAGGAGCATGAGGCGGTGATTGATCGCAAGATTATATTTAATAACCGAGAGGCATACGAAGCATTTACCGCCGAGTTATTGAATGATTGGATTTTCTTGTCCGGCAAGGGTGGCACAGCCTCCGAAGATGTCAGAATATCAGATACAACATTTTATCAAACGAACGAAGCACAGCGCGAGAGCATCCGCTTTTATTCCTGTCACTGTGTCGGGATATATCTTGATGATGAGTTATTGCTTGTCATTGATCCGCAGGGCTTCAGTTACGCGAGATATACATACATCAACCCCGGACATGAGACAAGGAGCGCAGCGGAAGAACTGGAGAAGATGCGCAAGGAGTCGGAGAGCCTGCCGCCGTTCCATTTCCCCGATAACCTGGATGATGTTATAAGCGGCCTATATATAGGTGATGATATAACTGTATATCAGTGTGACGGGTGGATGCTTAACAGTATATACGCGGGAGCGGGAACTATAACCGACATAACCGCGGGAACATGGGCGCAGTATAGCGGTTACTATATCACACTTACGCAGGGTAAGAAGCAAAAACGCGTATTTATCCACAACGGGCGCGAGTGCCTTATATATGAGGGCATCAAGGGCAGATTGCCGGAAGAGGTCACAAGCCGGAGAATATCGGACAGCATGAAAGAACTATATAACGCAGATGTTCTGATGCCGAATACATACAACTACTACAAGAGCCAAGGGACAGAGCCGTTAATAGATACTTGTTACAGATAAGCAGCCGACAGGCGGAGAGGATCGGGAGAACCCCGGTCTTTTCTTATGTCTTGAAATGTATCATAATTGATACTTGTATTAAATCTGATACAATGGTAGTATCACAATAGATACAATAAATGTATAGTATTTGATACACACAAGGAGCGGTAAAGCGTGGAGACAAGCGCAAACTATAACCCAGACGGAACATTAAACATTGAGTATTACAGAAACGCAACCATTGATATCATAGAGAGAGAAGCGGAGCGGGAAGGAATAAACCCCGCTAAAATGACCGCCAATGATTTAAGAGCGTATCTTAGAGAAGCATATCACAGTATATTTGAGCCCAAACCCGGGGAGCGGGGGAGGTATCAGAACGAGAAGTGCAACATATACCCATATACAGAAGACAAGCTACAAAGCCTATTAGATTTATATATAGACATATGCGCAAGGTATAGGAGCATCGCCAGCATGGCGGGGTTCGGATATTATACCGGGATAGATGACGAGACTTTAACCAAATATGTAACCTCTGCACCGTTCGCAATCTCAAAAGCCCGCAAAAATAACATACAAAATGCCCTATCTAATACGACTGTCGGACAGATCACGCTTGCCAACAATGACGTAGATACAGGCCTAATGTATACGGCACAAAACATGATCCAGAGTGAGCAAATCAAGCAGGGGTTGAGCGTTTCAGACCTTTACAAGTTGCCATCTCGTCAAGTTGCACAAAAGGATTAACGGCAGTATGTATGCGCAAATGGTCATAAATGCCGTATTTATGCGGTTTATAGGCTGTTGTATCAGATTTGAAACTATACGCGAAAGAGATATTTCACGCATAGTTGAGGAGCAATGTATCTCTCGTGATACACATGGTTGACGATGCCTCGGGGGTGTAGAACAGATGTTCGATTGGGCGGTGTTACCCCCTCAAGCACCAAAAATCAAAAAGAGGGGTAAACCCTATAAAATAAGCCATTTGCAGGCATTTTGAGGGGGAAAGAGGAAAATTCGGGGTAAACCCTATTGGTTAAGCGGTTTGTAGGGGTTTTTGACAGGTAAAAACGGTGTAGGGGTAAACCCCAAGGAGAGAAAATGCCAAGTAAAGATAGCAAAATAGTGAGTGCGAGGATACCGAATAACCTAGAGTTCAAGATACCGATTTCAAAGGTTTTAACCAGTGTTTATGCGGGTTTAAGGAATGGCAAACTAAGGATAAGTGGAACAGGGATAGCACCGATGGCAGATTGTAATGAATGCCTAAAGGGTTTACCCCAAGAGAGTGATCCTGACGGTGAATGGGTGCGAGAGATGGCGCATGAGATGAACACGGATGTAAAGACCTTCAAGCGACACGTTGAACAGGGAATGAGACGGTAAATTTCAAAATAGCGGTTCGCCTAACGGCGAAGAAAGGGAAAGAAGATGGTAGAAGAAATCATTGACATCATAAAAGAGGGAGTGCGAAAGAGTTTGAACGTAGTCTTAAAGGACGAACAGGAAAAGACCGAGCGTGAGATAAAGCGTCTTAAACGGCAGATAAAAGCGCAGACGTGGAAGAGGGCAAGACAATGAAGAAGTGTAACAAAAAGTGTTTCGGCAATCAAAAGAGCTTGTGCATGGTATTAAGTGAGGTGCCGGAGGGCGAGTGCCGGTTTCAGAGAACGGATATAACGCTTGAACAGCAAATGAAAGAAGCAAAGGATTATTTGTCACAAAAGAGTACAAAGAATGAACGATAACAGTTTACTATTCCGACAATATGATGAACACAGGTTAAGCGGCGGTTTTGAATCGGAAGAAATCATGGCTGAGGCATACACTAAGGCCGTGTCATATACGATGTTTACCCTTAATGACTATAAGACAGGGTTTGAGGAAGCCGGGAAAGCGAAGAAGATAATCTGTGAGTGCATTGAAAAAGGTGGTAAGACACTTTGGAAGTGGGAAGATGAAGAATTAAGGCAACAGCGCAGACCGCAGATTATTTTTTGGTATTACCAACTTTGCCTATTGAGGTCGTTCTGGAGTCTTGAAGATTACATACTCTTTATGGAGATGGACAGACCGCAAGGGAAACGGTTTTATCTGCCGAGAATGAACCCGTTAAAGACTGTTCTTGCTGATATTGAGGACTTGATGAACCGCAAAATCAAGTTTTTGGGTATCTCAATGGTGCCTCGTTCAGGTAAATCCACTCTATGTATATTTGCGTTATCGTGGCTCGCTATGAAGCGTCCTGATTCACATTCGGCTATGTGTGGTCATTCGGGTGTGTTAGCTACAGGGTTTCACGGTGAATTACTAAATTTCTTTACATCACAGGAATATAAATTTGGACAGATATATAAGTTTTGGCATCCGAACAAGACCTTAATAGAGAGTAAGTCGGCTGAATACATGACAATAAACCTTGACTTGCCTGACCGAATGAATACACTTACCTGTCGAGGTATAGATGGAACATGGACGGGTGCAATAGATATATCATGGGATGGCGTTTTATATGTTGATGACCTTGTAAGAGACAGGCAACACGCATTATCCCCGGACAGAATGGAAACGACATGGAATGATTACTTGAACAAGGTGCATGACCGACTTGACCCATATTGTCCTAAAGGTGCAATAGAGGAACGGGAGATGTTTTTGGGCGAGGGCTTATTTCCCGAACCGCCTGAGTTAATGGTTGGTACGCTATGGAATATTTACGATCCGCTTTATCGGTATGAGCAGAAATACGCAGATGACCCGTTATACAGGTTTAGAAAGATTCCGGCACTTAATGAGAACAAAGAATCGAATTATGCGTATATGCCTACATCGTATTTCCTTAACCAAAAGGAGTTATTAAGTGAGGCTGATTTTGCGGCGAAGTTTCAGCAGCATCCGTTTGTCCGTGAGGGCTTGCTGTTCAATCGAAGTGAACTTAACTACTTTAAGGGAGAGATACCGAATGAAAATCATACGATCATTGCTATACTTGACCCTGCTGTTGGCGGCGGTGATTATCTGTCGATGCCTATTATATGGTGTGGGAAGAAGAAATATGTCATTGATTGGGTATACGACAAAAGCACCAAGGGCGTGACGATACCCAGGATTATACAAAAGATAATCTTCCATAAAGTCGGGGAATTGTACTATGAGCGTAACGGTATCGGTAGGGCGTTTGAAGATCCGATAAAAGAAGGACTGAAAAAGAACAGCTACTACGGATGCAGGGTTAAACACTTTGATGCACCCGAAAAAATGGACAAGGAAACAAAGATACTCAATTATTCGGATTCTATTAAATCAGAATTATGGTTCATAGATGAAATGTGCGTAAACACGACTTATAAGCGGTCATTAGAGTACGGACAGGCATTGTGGGATTTATGCACATACACGACACAGGGAAAGAACCTTACAGATGATGCGGCAGATTCACTTGCGCAGACTATGAGGGTATTTGAGAAGAACAGTAACGGCGTAGTTGATGTAATTTTGAATCCGTTTAGGTAGGAGGGAAAGATGATGGGAATAACCGACTTTTATACGATTGAAAACTGGCATGAATGTATCAAAGCGGCGGGTCAATACCTAATAGACAATGCCGACAAGATTATAGTCGAAGGCGAGAAGTGTCGCGGGGTAAGCATCACAATAAAGGGAATAGAGTGTGGATGTATACCTATATTAGCCATAGAGAAAGAGTATAACGTAGTAGAAATGGTCAATAACAGGCAAGGAATACATAACTATGTTTGACGAACTAAGGGAAATGAACAACCTTATAAATCAGAAACAGCTACGTCTTGATGAACTACGGGCAAGGCTTACATCAATGAACATTCCCATAAGTGAGAGGGTGCAGACTTCCCCATGTGATTTTCTGCCGGACTTGATGTGCGAGATCATAATTATCGAGAACGAACTAAACGATATGATTGACGAGTACGCCAAGATGAAGGAGTCAGCCAAACTGAAAATTTTTACCCTTGATAACGAAAAGGCACAAGACATACTTTATTTGCACTACATACAATTCAAGTCTTACGCAGAAATATCACGCATTAAGGGTTTGCGACATGGCACTGTCAGAACCATTGCAAGACGAAGTATAAAAAAACTGAAATGTATCATTGACGAAACATTGTAAATGTGCTATATGTTAAATTGTAAGATAGTCTAAGGGCGCAGATGTGCGTCCTTTTTTGTGTCCCAAAATGAGGTAAAAGGCATGGCAAAAGCGACTTACAGACAGGTAATAAATCATAAAGTATTCAACGTGGGTGATGATTTACCCGAACTTGGAAGCCTGATATTTGTATCGGGTGGATATGGTGAAATAGCGGAAATCGAGGGCAACTCAGCGGATGTGTCCAAACTTCCCACGGATGTAAAACAGGGATCATCAGCTTATATGGTAGACACACAGGATGTTTATAAGTTTGATGAGACTAATGCACAGTGGGTTAAACAGTAGGGAGGGTTGATATGGAAAGAGATAGAATCAGTTTTCTCACCCTCGCACTAGCAAAAAAAAGCAGCGGTTCGGGTGGATTGAAGTGGTTGGGAGTCACTACAACGGCAATAGCAGATGGTGACACGACCAATCCTGTTGAGATAAATGGAGTTGAAGTAACGGCAGAGGACGGGGATGTAGTTCAGTATGGCACATCCCTGTTTTCATTTAATGGCGAAGTATGGCAGACATACACAGCAAGCGTGACCGTTGAGGATGGTTGCGTTACTTTTTCGTAGGAGGAAATCATGGGAAAAACAGTTTTTCAGCTTTCACCCGATGGTGGAACAACTAAATACGATTTAAGGGATTCAAATATAGCCCCGATAGAATTGGATTCTGCTCATGCTTCACAGCCGTATGCTGTTAATGAAGAGTTCGTGCTTGATGCTGACGGTCTGCTTTATGAAGCCACATCCCCAATATCACAGGGTTCAGCAATCATAGTATATCCGACAAGTGGGTATAACTGTAAGCTGAGTGATTCGGTGACGGGGCAGATAAGAGCGATTAAGGATTCCCTCGGCACAGCCTCCACCAAAAACTCCACCTCAGTAGTCACACAGAGTACAGACCTTGTTGAGAGTGGAGCAGTATATGATGCATTGGGATTTGGGAATAAGAATTTATGTAGAGGTCTTGAAACAGGCTCAATCAATCAAAGCACAGGGCAAGACCAGACAGGTACAAATAAACGTACTATTGGTATCGTGCCAATTAAAAAAGGAAGTACGGTTACTATCAGCGGTTTTAATTCTGATTCAACACCGAAGTATAGGATATTTTACTATGCAAACGGCGTTTATCAGAGCAATGAGGTCTTATCATATGATAATGATACATTAAGCGGAACGGTTACAGTCGGCTCAACGATAGATGGTATACGGTGTCAGATAACTCCTGAAAAAGTTGATGATACAAAGTTTATGGTGGAGTATGGAACTGTTGCAACAACCTATGAACCATATCATGCAAGTGTAGAAGAAAGTCTTGCAGATAAAATTGATTGGAATGAAGATACAAATTATGTAGAAAAAAATATGCTTACGATAGCACAAGTAAATTTACATCGTACTGACCATAGAATAGAGACCATTCCTATAACACCAACTTTAAAAAAGAATAAGACTTATCGTTTGCGTGTAAAGTATAGTAATGTAAGTGTGGCTTTTGGTGATGAGGAATATGTTTTTGTAAGGTTCGGTAGTGGAACTACAGTTTCGACTAGTACACTGCACCCACGAACGGATATTGAAGGGTATCAGTATTTTGATTTAACAACAACAAACAGTGATAATGTATTAACTTATTCTGAGATATATTTAGGAATTAACCAATCAGCACAGGCAAATGACTCGATAACCGTTGACTTATATTTAGTTCCTGCTGAAATACATGACAATGTGGATTTGACAGTAAACAAAGCCAACAACTCCGTAATAGGCACAGTAGAGGATGGCACAAACCCGACAAAGTCATATGCGGACAATGAATTTATGGTTCGTGACGGAGCTTTTTGCCAAGTGACAGCTCCAGTGACCACATCAAGCACATGGACAGAGGGAAGCAATTATACAAAGAAAAGCATAGCAGAAGTATTACAGTCTTTAATGTCATAAGGAGGAAAATCTAAATGGATAAGTATTTTGTAATTTACACAAGCAACGGTAACTTAGCAATCTTGGATATTTCAGAGCATGGTACAAAAAATGCGGCTATCGCAAAGTACCATGATATTCTCAGTCTTATGTGGGCAGATGCAACGGTTCAGACAGCAAGCGTTGTCATTCTGGACGCATACATGAACAGGGTTGAGAATTACCATGAGGATGTCAACAAGGTAGTACAGCCGACAGAGGAATAATCAATGACCGACATAGAAACCAATCTTGAGCATGAGGTATCAGAGTTAATATGCCTTAAATGTCTTAACAGATGGATTGGTGTATATCCCACAGATACACCCTTAAAAGATATTGAATGTAAATGCGGTGAAGTCGGATATACAATCAAAACAGGGCAAACTTTGTATGAAGATGACTCTGATATGGAAACAGACCCACGTTATAAAAACATGGTCAGAATGTGGGGCAAAAAGATTGCAAAAGAAAAATACAAAGCATTTATCAATGCAGAGGAATAAACCCAACACGCTTAGTCTATGCGTACCACGTTGGGTATTATCGGGGATTTTGCCAAGCCAAAAAGTGAAATCAAACACTCTAAAATTTGAGGGGCAAAACAAGCCGTAGACAGGTAGAAGGACAGGGTACGGCAAAGGCTCAGATAATCAGTTTAGGGGAGTAAAGCCAATGGAAAGTATTATATCAGCACTTATAGGTGGTGCGGTTGCTGTTATTACGTGCCTTATCAACAACAACGTACAGAGGACAAAGGAACAGCACGCAATCGAAATGCAGATAGCAGGGATAAACGCCAATTATGATAAACAGACAGCCATTATCAAACAGCAAATAGAAACGCTGACGGAACATGTAAACGCTCACAATGATCTTGTCAAGCGCATGTACAATGTAGAAAATCTGACTGTACGGTTGCAGGATATGGTTAATGAACTGAGAGAGGATGACAAAAAATGATTAAAGCTATATTACAAGTCATTGGCATACTATTACTTGCTTTTGCTATATACTACATCGGTCTGTTGTTTGTGGCTGTTATCATATTTAGTGGGGGGCATATACCGTTATGAATGTTCTAATTGCCGTTTTGGGCGGTTTGTTTTTGCCATCGATTGTGTATCTAATAGTTAAATTTTTGGGCGGAGGGTATTGACTATGAAACTGAATAATGGTTTATACGGATTATTAAAGTGGCTGTGCGTTATCGTACTTCCGGCACTGGCTACGTTTATTGTTGTTATCTCAAAGATATGGGGATGGGCTGACCTTGGAACAATGATCGCTCAGACCATCACTGCGGTTGCTACGTTTCTGGGTACTATTCTGTGTATCTCGAATTACAACTACTACAAGGAGAAGTAATATGGATAAACTTATTGCTTTGTGTGGGATTATGGGTATCTGGCTACTTGGATTGATCGTCGGAGTAATAGTAGGTGAAGATTATGAATGGGATTGATATAAGCGGTTGGCAGCCGAATATCGACCTTGCGAAAGTACCATGTGATTTTGTCATTATAAAGGCAACACAGGGTACTTCTTTTATATCTAAGGCATGGAAGAAACAGGTTGAACAGGCTGTATCACTTGGAAAGTTAATAGGGCTGTATCACTATGCGTCTAAGGGTGGGGCTATAAATGAGGCTAACCACTTCCTTGAGACAGTTAGTGATTACATCGGCAAGGCTATTCTCATATTGGATTGGGAAGGGGACGAGAATGTTAATTTTGGCAATCCTAATTACGCTATGGATTTTCTCAACTATGTGAAGAAAAAAACAGGCATAACACCATTCATCTACATGAGCAAGTCAGTCTGTCGGCAGTATAAGTGGGATAACAGCTTTCCATTGTGGTGCGCTCAATATGCCAATAAGAATCCATGTTACGGATATAAGGATAATCCTTGGACAGACAAAAAGGGATTTGGCGCATGGAATGACTGCAAGATATATCAGTACACATCAGTCGGTATATTGCCGGGATACAATAATGACCTTGATTTGGATATAGCTTATATGACGCCAAATGAGTGGCTTGCATGGGCGTCTTATGAAACTAAGACAGATATTCAACCCGTTCTCAAAAAGGGTGACAGAAACGAATATGTCCGGGCATGGCAGACGTACTTACAAATGAACGGCTACGATGTCGGCAAATCGGGAGCAGATGGGGTATTCGGAAACGATACGGAAAAGGCGGTTATGCGTTATCAGCAAGACCATCAGATTGAGAGCGGTTATATCGGCTCACAGACATGGGCTACGATTAAATGAGGGATATAATGAAGGAATTAGTAAGAAACAGTAAACCTTTCAGCGAAATATGCTTTAAGTCATTCGGCCGTGAAGTTATCTATACCAATGAGGACAGAATCGACCGTAACAACATCCTTAAGGAACTAGGGAAGAGCATATCAGCGCATAATCAGAACCGCAGAGAGATCGATTACCTGTATAACTACTACAAAGGCAATCAGCCCGTATTATACAGGGAGAAACAGGTAAGACCAGAGATAAACAACAAAGTCGTGCAGAACACGGCTTTTTTTATTGTGGAAACCAAAACAGCAGACATAGCAAGTGAGCCTATTCAGTATGTACTCCGTGGGGCAGACGAGGCAAAATCAGAGGAAGTTGCAAAGTTGAATGACTTAATGGAGTCTGAGGATAAGTCTTACAATGATATCTGTCTGTGTAGGTGGCGGTCAATATGCGGTACAGCCTACAGGTTTATTGCAAATGATGATGGGCGTTCATCTATTCTTGATGAAACAGACTTCCGCATATCAGTGCTTGACCCCCGTTTAACGTATGTGGTGTATTACAACAACGGACTTCCAGCATATTCGGTACAGATAGGCAAAGACACAAAGAACAGGAATGTGTACTATGTATACACTAACACCGAATACTTTGAAATCCGTGGAAATAAGATAGTCGATTCTGCTACAAACGGATTCTTTGCTATTCCTGTTATTGAATATCCGAACAACGAAAACAGGCTGTCGGATATAGAAATAACTATTTCCTTATCAGATGCGATAAACGAAATGGCTTCTGACCGACAGGATGGCATAAAACAGTTCGTGCAATCCTTTATTAAGTTTGTAAATTGCGAAATGGATGACAAGAAATTTACACATTTAAGGCAGACAGGAGCATTTATTATTAAGTCAAACAACGGCGATAACAAGGCTGATGTGGATATTATGAGTTCTGAATTAAACCAGTCTGAAAGCCAGGTCGCAAAAGATGATTTATTTAATTCACTCTTAATGATACAAGGCATTGCAAACCGTGAGGGCAACACGGGCGGTGACACGGGTAAAGCTACAGAAATCCGTAATGGATGGGTTGATAGTGAGCGCAGGGCAGAAATTAGTGAGCCTATCTTTAAGAAAGCCGAAAAGCAGTTTTTAAGGATAGTGCTTTACAAAATGTATGTTGATTATCAATCGTCACTGACCATATCTGACATTGAGATAAAGATAAGCCGTTCAAAGATGGATAATATGCTCACTAAGGCAGAAACGCTTAAGTTGTTGCTTGATAGCGGTATTTATTACGAGAGGGCAATCAAGAGTGTTGGATTCTTTGCAGACCCAGAGCAAGTATCTATTGAGAGCCGAGATAGAATGAAAGTATTATATCCCGATACAGTGGAACAGCCGACAGAAGCGGTTGATGTTGTGGAAGATGTTGTATGAAATTTGACGAATTAAACAGGCTTCGGAGATTCTTTTCTACAATGGAAATATCTGAGGGAGAAAAAGAAAAAAGGGTGTCGTTAGGAAAACTTCTATACGATGCTTTTTTTTATGTCTTTCTGATGATGCGTACCGAATATAAGGTTAAAGGTGAGATCGACAAGGAATACTACAAACAATCGCTTGATAACCGAATACGGGATGTCCTTAAGGATTTACCTTATGACGAGGAATATATACCGAAGTTGACAGATGATGTCATAGAAACCACGGAACGGCATTTAGAGGACGAATATTACTTCTCAAAAGAACGAGCCTTGTTGGTGGCACAGAATGAAGCAAACACGGTATATAACTCATTTGATTTTCAGACAGCAAAGAAAAGCGGCAAGAAGTACAAGCGTTGGCTGACCGAAAAGGATTCAAGAGTGCGTTTAGCACATGAGGAAGTTGACGATATGAAGATACCCATAGATGAGTATTTCCATGTCGGCAAAGATAATATGCTCTTTCCACATGATTACCTTAATGGAAGCGCAGAGAACCTTGTGAATTGCAGATGCACTTGCATATATGAATAGCCTGTGTCGGGCTTAGAATACGGCGCACTTATATGTGAAAGAAACACTCCAAACGGGGTGTTTTTTTAATACAAATTAGCACCTATGCGTAAATAGGAAACCCAAGGGATGCGACCCCGTAAAAAGCGTAGGAGAAGGGAAAGTAAATATGAGTAGAGAGGAAGTAAAGGCATTATTCAAGTCGTGGGGAATAGAAGAACCCACAGACGAACAGGTAAGCGATTATCTCAACAGGATGCAGAAAGAGGTCAAGACGGCAGAGGACAAAGCAACACGCTATAAGGCTGATGCCGACAGAGTAAAAGACCTTGAAAAGCAGCTTGAAGAGATAAACAACGAGAAATTAACGGACGTGGAAAAGGCGAACAAAGCCACAGAGGACGCAATGAAAGAGATCGACTCCTTGCGCAAAACCGTCAAGCAGATGGAGCTATCAAAGTCACTTGCGGAAATCGGCATTGTTGGTGAAGATGCGGATTCGTTAATGGGCGAGGATGGCTCACTCAACACAGTGAAGTTAGGAGAGATATTACAGGCTCGTGAGAAGGCCGCAGTTGCGACTTATCAGAAACAGGCACTTGATAACACTCCGGCACCAAACGCTAAGAAGGGTGAGGAAGAACCCAAGCCATATAAAGAATTAGCAGAACGTGTTGCCGCCTCAAAGAAAGTTGAAAACGAGGCGGTATCAATAATTGATTCATACAAGTAGGAGGAACAAGAAATGGCAAGTGTAAATATGCGTTTCGCAGAAGTTACAAAGTCAAGCACTCCCGAAGTCCTTAAAAGGATGTTGGGAGCAGAATATCTTAAGCCTATCGTACTTGACTCCACGGCATTTACGAATGGGGTATGTGCGGCAGGTACAGCAGTAACAGAGGACGGTACGTTATCCACAGGTGATGGAACTAACGTATACGGAATACTTTTGAACGATGTCTACAGTGACAACCCGAACGGTTCAGTCATCGTTGCATCAGCAGTTATCAACGGTTCAAATTCAACCGCAACCTCAAGTGACAGGACAGCACTTGCAGGCAAGGTTGTTTTGTTTGAGTAAGGGGGTGTAGATATGGGTAAGTTTAATGATGTATTCACAAGCCCTGCAATCGCTACAGTGTATAATGAGGTAGCAGCTAACCGTATTCCTTTTCTCGGTGAGGGATTCTTCCCTGCTAAGAAGAAGAGCGGATTAAGCCTTAAGTGGCTCATGCAGGAAAAGGGACTGCCTATCACCCTTAAGCCCAGTGCTTTTGATACGGTAGCACCTATCAGGTCAAGGGAAGGCTTTGAGATCGTTGATACCGAGATGGCTTACTTCAAGGAGGCTTATCTTGTAAAGGAGCAGGATGTACAGGACTATGAGAGTCTTGTTGAGGCTTCTCCCCAGGCGCAGGAGATTCTTGACCGTATCTATGACGATGCGACTAACCTTGTGCAGTCGGCTCATGTAGTCGCAGAGAGAATGAGGATGTCACTCCTTGCAAATGCAAACGGTCATCCTTCAATCTCTATTTCAGCGGCAGACGGTGGTTCATATACCTATAATTACGATCCGAACAACAAGTATTCGGGCAACAACTACACGGCACTGTCTGGTACTTCCCTTTGGACTGATACCGACAAAAGTACACCTCTTAAGGATGTATCGGATGCACAGGACGCAGTTGAAGCTAAGACAGGTGAAAGACCTTCAATCCTGCTTATCTCTAAGGCAACCATGAACCTGCTTAAGCAGAATGCTTCTATTCAGAGTGCTATCCTTGCACAGAACCTTACGGCTAACATCTTTGTCACTGACCAGAGGGTTAAGGAACTGTTTAAGACAGAGTTAGGTATAGATATCATTGTTTATACCAAACTTTACGGGGATTGGGATGTAACCACTTCCAAATGGGTAGCAAAGAAGTTTTACCCCGATGGAATGGCTACACTTCTTCCGGCAGGCGCACTCGGTTCAACATGGTACGGTGTAACTCCCGAAGAGCATGAGATGGGCGCACTTGATGTGTCTATTGTTGATACGGGTATCGCTATTACCACTACGGTTAAGGCTGACCCTGTTCAGAGGCTTATCAAGGCATCCGAGATCATACTTCCTTCGTTTGAGAGGATGTATGACACTTACATGATTAAGGTAGCGGCAAACGTAACCTATTGAGGAGGGGCGTTATGAAGTTTGACTATCTGGTTAAACATGATGGCGTGTACTATCCTGCGGGTACAGATGTACCGATTGAAACTACAAGCGGCGAGGGTGTAAAAGCCCCCGCCGTTGATGTTTTGGGGAAAGATTTAGTCAAGGATGACGAGGATTTAGACAAGGATTTAGTCAAGGATAAAAGAAAGTACACGGATGAAGATTTAGATGTACCGTATTTTTCACTTATAGCATTGGCAAAGAAAGAGGGTTTAAATGTACCCGACAAAGCCAAGACGGGCGATATTAAGAAGATGTTGAGGGCATTATGACAATATCAGAATTAACTACTACAGTACAAACTAAGGCACTCTTATATGTGACCGAGACAGGTGAGGAAATGACAAATTTTCCGCAGTCTATTGCGGATTTTGTTGTTGAGTATGCAATCAATGAAAGCCATTTTCCGACTGACTATACGGATGAGCAGATAGCGACACGCTTAAGCAGATGCGTTAATGCGCTTGCTATGGCGTGTATCGAGGTCTATTCAAGAGTTGGCGGTGAGGGTGAGAGAGCGCACAGCGAAAATTCTATATCCCGTACATATGATGGGGCGTGGATTAGTTCACGGTTGCATGATGTGTTACCGAATTTTGTCGAGGTGATATAATGCGTTGCCTTAAGAAGAACAAGCAGAAACTTTATTATGCGCTATTGCAAGGCACTATACCCGAATACGAGACAGACGAGAACGGGGATAAGGTCATTGATTACACCGACACAGGCGAGGTTCACTATGTCGAAACAGGTGTAAACATACCCTTGTATTCAGTAGCGGTCGGGTTTGATGGCAACATTGCCTTAAGTGGTTCGGATCTTATGCGTCAGGAGTTTGGTATCAGTGACGAGCATTATGAGGCGGTATTGGTAACGAACAAAGGGCAGTTACCCATTACGGAAACATCTCTGTTATGGTATCAGACCACACCAACCACTAAGGAGATTGAGGGCGTGACATACGCCGATGATGCAACGGCTGATTACAGGGTATTAAGGATTGTACCGTCACTCAACAATGACAGGTACATTTTGGCGAAGGTAGTTAAATGAGATATAATGTCCGGCTTGATTCAAATGAATTATACGCATTAGCAGACACGCTTGAAAAATATGCGGATGATTTTGAGGCAAAAGTACAGACATTCCTTAGTAGATTGGCTGATTTAGGAATAAAAGTCGCACAAGCCAATGGCGGCATATACGGTAGTTACATAGTCTACTCAAAGGATTTTGAGACAAACACGGGTGAAAATATATCCGTAAAGATGGTGGCTAAAGGTGAAACTATCGTATCTGAATGGTATCCATCAGCTACATCTAATGAATTAAGGACAGAAGCAATTAACACTCTCCTAATGGCTGAATTTGGTAGTGGTCGCTATGCGATAGACGGTCAAACAGAAGCAGGAGAAATAGTAGGTGGTAGAGGCACATTAGAGCCAAGCTATCATCATGCAACAAGTAACGGTTGGGGATGGTGGTCTGACACCATGAGCAGAGACGGTGAGTTGAAGTATGTTAAGAACGGCAGATACTTATTTGTTTCAGATGGTGTGCCGCCATATCGACCTTTACATAAAGCGGTTATGGCTTGTATTGAGCAAGTCGAGGGAATAGCACAAGAGGTATTCGGATGAGTTCACGATGGATTGACGAGAGGATAAATGACATCTACACGGATGTTAAAAACGAGGTAATGACAGCCTACAAAACAAAATATCCTGATTTGACATTCACCCAGGATGATTCCGAGAACGTCACAGCTAAATTTCCTGCCGTTTATATGTTCTTTGATGCGGTCGAGAGGATGTCTACCCTTGACGGTGGGGTGATAAATGCCGTGTATATGACCATACGCACAAAGGTTTCAGTAACGAAATCACAGGGAAACAATGTTGCGAGAGCGATAAATTCCGCTGTGCGTGATGCGCTAAGTAAACGGTATTTTGTTACTTCGGGTAGCCCGATTCCAACTACATCGGGGGATGTAAAAGTTATAAACAGTAATTACCAAAGGGTCGTTGGTTTTAACGATCCTATTTAATTTCTTAAGGAGGAAAAAGAAATGGCAGTAACAGAAATGGGTTTAACCACTCTGGGTATCACATTCGGTTACGGTGTCGGCTCAGCCAAGCCTGCGAGTTTCACACAGTTGGAACGTATTGTAAGTATATCAGAACTTGCGGTTGAGCCGGAGTCAATAGATGTGTCATGCCTTGAAGACTTTACTTCCAAGTTTAAGCCCGGCAGAGGAAGTGTAACGGATTCTGTACCCGTAACAATCAATCTGACTGACGAAACTGAGGCACAGTGGGATGCGGTTATAGCGGCTTACAACGGAAAGTCAAGCGGTGAGTCAATGTGGTTCGAGATAATTGTACCCGGTATGACCAAGGCGGCATTTTTTAAAGCTGCACCCCCTGCAAAGTTGCCTGTTCCGAGTATGGATCAGAACGCAGCTTTCACAGCTACAATCAATCTTACGGTTGAAGATTTGGTTGGTTGGGATACCAAGGTGGCTTTTTAACGCAGAACCTATCGGGGCTGACGGTAGGTTCTTATGACTTAGACCCTACATTCGATGAAGATGTAACGGCCTACACAGTTGATACGAATGATGCCACTAATACCGTATCAGCGACAGCCGAAGCTACGGGAGCAACCGTAGAGATATTCCTTAATGGGGTATCACAGGGAAGTGGCACAGGAACATTGTCGAAGTCACTGACATGGACTGCAAGCACCGATACCGCACAGGTAAAGGTAACGCTTAACAGTTCGGTCAAGACTTATACCATTACTGTCACACATGACGGTATATGATGAGCGCAAGAATAGGGCGGCTTTCGGGCTGCCCTTTCCCTTGTGCGGGGAAAGGAAAAAATATGAGTGCAAGGATTTTTACAGTTAATAACAGGACATATCAGGCAAAGGAATTTGACTTCAATCTTTTATGCGACCTTGAGGAACAGGGCTTGTCTCTTGATGACATTGACAAGAAGCCCATGTCACTTATCAGAACATATCTTGCGTTTTGCGGAAATCTCACAAAAGAAAATGCCGGACTTGAAATTGAACGGCACATAGAGAACGGCGGCGAGTTCAGTGATGTAGTTGAGGCAATGTCGGCACAGATGCAGGATTCGGGTTTTTTTCGCTCAATCAACAAGAAATCAGAGGCGGTCGAAGAAGAGACTTCAACAGCGAGTGCGAAGAAGAACCGAAAAGCGTAAGTGACTATCCGACCTTAAAGGAATACTACGAGAATGAATGGATGCCGAAAGTCATACCGCTTGGTACTTCCTATGATGATTTCTGGCGTTTAAACCCACGCAAGATAAATGTAATGGTCAAGGCATATAACGAGGCGAAAAAGATTGAATTGCGACAAGCCAATATGCTTTACCACTTAGAGGGTATGTACTTTGCAGAAGCCCTTTTAGCGACCGTGGGTAATATGTTCCGTGGTAAAGGTCAAAAAGCCCACGAATACCCGAAAGAGCCTTTTACATTGGATTTGGAGTATGAACAGGGCTTAGATATGTCAGATGCTAAAGAGCGTGAGATAGCACTTAAGCGCAGACAGTTTGTTACACAGCTTAACAACCTTTTCCGTGATATAGACACGACCTTAAAGAAAAGAGAAGAAAATGCCGAACATTGATACCTTATCAATACAATTTAATGCCAATGGCACAAAAAAAGCCGTACAAAATATAAAGAATATGGCAGAGGCGGTAAAGAACCTTGCAGACAACCTTACTACACTTGATGCAAGCAAGTTACAGTCTTTTGCGTCCTCAATGGAAACGCTAAAAAAGTCTGTACCCACAAAGAGCCAAACAGATAGAATGATCGGATTTGCTAATGCGGTCACGCAGTTATCAGATGCTATCGGTGCGGCAAACATAACGTCATTCTCGAACGATATGTCCAATTTAGGACAGGCAGTACAGACATTCAAGAGATCAAGCGTTAATGGCATAACAAACGCAGTAACGGCTATGCAGCAGTTAGGACAAACGGCACAGACTACGGCCAATACTGTCCAGAGTGCGGCGGCTAAGATGCCTAAAGTTGACAGCATACAGGGTAGCACGGCTACGGCTGAATCTGTACGGACGGTAGTAGCGGAACTTGATAAGGTTGCATCACGGACGGACGCAATCAAGCAGAAATTCAAGGGGCTTATTGTGCCTACTAAGGGCTTTAAGAGCCTTGAAGAACAGGCAGACAAGGTGGCAAAGAAGTACGATGAATTGCGCGAGAAGATGCAGAAAGCACTTGACAGCGGTGAGATTACAGCAGGTTCATCGGCTTATGAGAAGATGTCAGCACAGCTTGACGGACTCCGTAATCAGTATGACCAGCTTATCTTAAAGCAGAAGGAACTTGCCTTAGAGGGCGGTGCTTTTAAGGTTAATGACAATATAGGGAAAGCATACCAAGGAATACAACAGGCGGTAGGTGGAATGAAACAGACTTTTGGCGGTGTTTCATCCGTAGTACAAACTGCCAATAAATATATCAATTCATTTATCAGCAAGATAAGCAAGATAGGGTCGGCATCCAAATCCGCAAAAAGAGAAACAGCAAAGTTTACAGATTATATCAAGAGATTAGGCAAGGAAGTCACCCGTGTTTCCAAGATGCTTAAATTAATGATTACACGTATGGCGTTACGTAAGGTCATTGAGGCAGTAGGGAACGGGTTCAAGTCACTTGCTTTGCATTCAGCAGAATTTGATTCACGGATGTCAGGGCTTATCAATTCATCCAAGACATTAGGTTATTCCGTAGCGGGTATGGCGGGACAGTTATTGAACGCACTCGCACCCGTGTTAATGAAGATAATCGCATTAGTCACTAAAGCAGTTAATGCATTAAATATGCTGTTTTCGGCTTTAAGAGGCGGTACTACATGGGCTAGGGCTAAAGAGCAGACAGGCAAATGGTCGGATGCTATTGCCGGAGCGAACAAGAACGCCAAGGAACTCAAAAAGACCGTAATGGGCTTTGATGAACTGAATCAGTTAAATGACAATTCATCGTCCGGCGGTGGCGGCGCTGCTGATATTACAGATCAATTTGAGGATGTAGATATTCCCGATTGGGCTAAAGATTTAGCAAAGAAAATAAAGGATATAGCCAAGGATTTGTTTGACCCCATCAAAAAAGCATGGGAGAAGGTTGGAGAGTTTGTAAAGGCTTCTTGGAAGTACGCTATGCAACAGGTATGGGCTTTAGTCAAAGACATAGCCCGTGACTTCATGACTGTATGGAAACAGGCAGACACGCAAAAGATATTCGAGAATATTTTACTGACAATCGGATGGATAGGCATGGCAGTCGGGAACTTGGCAAAACAGTTCAGAGAAGCATGGAACTACAACCAGACAGGCTTGCATATCCTTGAAAATATAAGAGACATAATTCTCATAATCACGAATCATATCCGTAACATGGCAGAAGCAACGGCTATGTGGGCGGCTAACCTTAACTTCAAACCATTGCTATTAGCAATAGAAGGGTGGTTGCAGTCCTTAGAACCCGCCATAGATGCTGTTATGGGTATTTTAGAGGACTTCTATACACAGGTAGTCCTTAAGTTTACCGAGTGGGTTATAGAGTCTGGACTTCCCGAATTAATTAATGTATTCCAGAGGTTCAATGAAGCTGTTGATTGGGAAGGACTCAGAGAAAAACTCGCTAAATTGTGGGAACATCTTGAACCGTTTATGGAGACGATAGGTGAAGGACTTATCATCTTCATTGAGAGAGTAACCACAGCTTTAGCTGATTTTATTAACGGTGACGAGTTTGCTGATTTCCTTAAAAAATTAGGGGAATGGATGGATACTGTTACACCCGAAGATGTGGCAGATGGCATAGAGAAATTGGTTAAAGCCTTAGTCGCATTTAAGATAGCGGGTGCGGCTATATCTGCTTTGAGTGCTGTTGCCGGAATCATTTCAGCAATAGTAACGGCTTGTAGCGGTCTTGCATCCGTAGCGAGTGGAGTTGGCACGTTTGCATCGGCTATCGGTGGTTTAGGTGGTGCTGTACTCCCTATCGTGGGAATAGCGGCGGCTGTTGCGGGGGCTATATATTCGCTCATTGCGTCTTATGGTGGCTTAGAGGGAACGATAACCAAGCTAAAGGAAACCTTTGGTGTTGTAGCCGACAGCATAAAGAAACGTGCCGAAGAAATAGGCTTAAAGGATAAGATAGACAACTTAAAGACAAGCGTGGGTAATTTACTTACTCAGTTAGGCAACATGAAGAATTTCTGGGATGTTGTGCTTAAGTTTTTACAAGTAGTCGGAACGTATGTAGGGAATGTCTTAGTTCCTGTGCTTGGCATACTTGCAGATACATTCTCGTTTGCAATAGACCTTGTAAGTTCTCTGCTTAAATGGCTTGACAGCTTTGCTGAACTATTAATAGGAATCTTCACAGGGGATTCCGAGAAGATAGTAAGCGGTGCTAAAGGGATGTGGGAATCCCTTAAAGATGAGTTTGATGCCGGAGTTAAGTTTATAACAAACTTAGCGGAAGGATTAACGGATTTAATAGTAGCACCGTTTAAGACAATTAAATATCTGTTGGTCGGTGATCCCATTGTAATAGACATGTGGGAAGAAATCTCAAAGGTATTTAGCGATTCCATAGAAGATGTAATAGCATTTGTTAAAAACCTTAAAGATGATGTTGTTCAGTTTTTCACCGACATCAAAACTAATGTAGATCAAAAGATAGACGATATAAAAGCCAAGTTTACAGAGTGGTCGGATAACGCCAAAGAAGTCAAGGAAAATATTACCAATTCGATAACTCAGCTAAAAGATAACCTTGCAACTAAGTTTGAAGAAGCAAAAGCAAAAGTTACAGAGTTTAAAGAGGATTGGGTTCAGAAATGGGAAGATGCCAAGACTAAACTTGAAGACTTTAAGACCAATAGTGCGACAGCATTAGGAGATATTAAGGCAAATGTTGTTAAATGTTTCGAGGGTATTAGAGATGGAATAAAAGCCCCGATAAATGCCATTATGGGATTTGTTGAGAAACTAATAAACGGCATAATAGACGGGTTCAATGGTCTTGGTGAGAAGTTAGGTAATCTGGATATAGACATTCCTGATTGGGTTACGGAGAAGACAGGTATAAGCGATTTCTCCTTGGGATTGCCTAAGATAGAAAAAATTTCAATACCAAGATTAGCTAACGGAGGACAGTTAAAAGAGGATGGATTCTTTTTCGCAAACCATAATGAACTTGTGGGTTCGTTTGGTAACGGTAGAACGGCAGTAGCGAACAATGACCAAATACTCAGGAGTATAGAGAACGGGGTCTACAATGCCGTAGTAAGAGCCAATGCTAACAGCGGTGGAAATGACAAATACATTGTTACCGAGATCAATGTTGACAGTGAGAAGTTAGCAACAGCAGTTTCAAAAGGACAAGACAAACAAAACAGGCGGTATAGTCCGTCAATGGCATAAAGAGGGTGGCTCCGGTCACTTTTTTTTCTGTGAGGTTTAAAATGGCAAGAACAAAATATCCCTTTAAGGTTGATAATACTGATATTCCGTGTCCGAGTAAATGTGACATTGGATATCAGGATATTTCCGCTCCCGATAGTGGACGTACACTTGATTCATTGATGCACAAGGAGCGTGTAGCGCAAAAGGTCAAAATAGAACTTGAATGGTTGGGAGTATCAGATGAGGATGCCTCAACCATACTGTCAGCATTTGACCCCGAATACGTGAACATTACATATCACGATCCTAAGACTAACTCAAACCTTACAAAGAATTTCTATACAGGTGACAGGAAAGGCATCACGTATTGGTGGAACGATGATTCTGATTTTACATATTCAAGCATTTCCTTTAATGTCATAGAGAGGTAACTATGAAAAGCACAACTTCAACATATAAACAAATAATCGCAAGCGGTAATACACGCAAATTTCATGTGACGGTCAACTTAACATTGGCAGATGATACGCAGATAACCATAACCGAAGCTGACATTATGGACAATTCATTTAAATTGTTATCAGCTTCATCGGGAACAGACTCATTTGATATAGGTTCTGCTATAATCGGCAAGTGTCAGTTTACCTTAATGAACTTTGATGATTCATGGACAGCATACGATTTTTTCAATGCAACTGCGGTTGTTTGGGTTGGTATGGATGGTGATGTAGATGAAAATGATAATCAGGTATATTACCGAATGGGTTTCTATACAGTAGATGAACCTGCGTTTGCAGGGTCGCTTGTGTCATTGGAAATGCTTGATAATATGTGGAAGTTTGATAAACCGTTACCTTCTCTTTTACTTCCGGCTACAATTTTACAGATTATCCAATCATTGTGTAGTACGTGTGGAGTTACGCTTAATTCAACTACATTCCACGGAAATGATTTTACTATTTCAGACTTACCCGAACAGGAAATGAACTGCCGTGAATTATTGCAGTATTTAGCAATGATAGGGTGTAATTTCTGCGTAATGACAGATCAAGGCAAACTTGATTTAAAGTGGTATGACATAAATGATTTTGAGCAGTCTTTAGATGGGGGTACTTTTAGTACAACTACTACACCGTATTCAGACGGTGATTCAGCCGAGGGTGGTAATTTCACTGATTACACTAGCGGTGATGATTATGACGGTGGTACTTTCTCAGGATATGAGGGAGTGGCTTATTTCACCCGTTTAATGTCAAGGAATATTGGTACAGATTTAATCGAGATAACAGGGGTTAAATTTGTCATAGAAGATACCGCTTATAGGATAGGACAGGATGGTTATGTCCTTCAATTAGATAATCCCTTAGTTACGGCTGATAACGTAAACGCTGTTCTTAATTCTATATGGGATGTATTAGAGGGCTTTAAGATAAGAACCTTTAATGTAACAGCTTTGCCGGATGCAGCACCAGAGGTAGGTGATAGTGTTGCAATTTCTTACAAAGGGAACATGGTGTATTCGTATCTTACTAATTATACGTTTACTCCCTCTTTGTGTACTGCTTCATTAGGTGCGGTAACTCCTACAAGAACATTGACAACAAGATATTCAAAACAAGTACAAGCGGCGGTTGAGATCGCCAGGAGAAACACCGACCAACGTATCACAGATTATGACTTGGCAGTACAAGAAATGAATAATCTAGCGATTCATGCTATGGGTGCTTACCAAGACTATGAGGAACTTCCCACGGGCGGTAGGATTTATTATTTATCTAATAAACCCATAACCAAAGACGCACAAGGTCAATGCCATTTTGAAACAGGGTCAAGTGTATTTAAAACCACAGGAGACGGTTTTTTTGTGTCTACTGACGGTGGTCAGACTTGGGTTAATGGTTACAACACTCAAACAGGGGAACTTATAGTTAATGTCCTTTACACCATAGGACTTCATGCTGATTGGATTTACACAGGAACATTAACCGTAGGTGGGTCTAATGTAAGAACAACTAATCCGGAGATCGTTGTCAAAGATTCACAAAACAACGTAGTATGTACCATTAACTCAAAAGGAATAATCATGGGTAAAGGATACATAGCTTCATCGGATTATGCTGATACCACTCCCATAAGCCCTTATTCTCGGTCGGGAATGAAGATAGATGTAAACAATAAATACGTTAAATCACCATACTTCGGGTTTGATGAAACGGGAGCGCATCTAAAAGGTGAGATAGAAGCCACAAGTGGACATATAGGTGCGGCAAGTATAGATTCTAATTCGATAAAGGTAATAGGGAATATAGCTTTATACAGTGGTAGTAATTCATTTGAGTTTTCTCCATACGATTACAGGCTTGTAGAGGATTTCAAACTCAGTCTTAAAAGGACAGGAAATACTACTGTTACAGTAACCTTAGTAGAGCATAAATCGACTGATACTACAATCGGAACATACACCTTATCAAGCAATGATGAAGTATTGACCGCAACACTAAATCATACCTTGGGTTCGCCCACTAATCAAGGTACATATAGGCTTACAATCACAGGCGGTTCATGTGAAGTAGCCGTTAAAGACGGTGTGCTTGCTTACATGGGTGTAGGTGGTTTCAAGGGTGTTTTAGAGGGAATCTTCAAAGGCTATATTGAAAGCGATAAAGGGGAAATAGCGGGATACAAATATAGTGAGGGAAAGTTTACCGATGGAATTGATACCGTTGATTTTGATAACCAGGCTATGTATTCATCAGCATATGCACAAGGTTTTGACCCACACCATGACAGGACTTATTTTGTAGCGGCGAGGAACGGTGTAAACAACTATAAAGCGATATATGCTATTCAAAACGGTTTTAATCCTGAAACTGATGATACAGACGATTGACTTATCCGAGAATGGAGGTTGTTTTAGATAAAACCAATCAATCATCTCCGATTGCTCAGATAAGCAAATATCTTTCAAGTGGGGATTATGATAGCGTGATTTGGGAAAAAGATTTACCGAGTAAGTTATCAACAGCAGTATATACGCTGACAGATGTAGACCCCGGAGTTGGCGTCCCTCTTGAAGAAGGTCATTTTATTATAGTGTACGAACCATAGGTGAGTTATGGCAAAAGAATTATATCCCTCAGTGAATGGAGTGTCAAAAAAAACAAAAGAATGGTATTGCTCAATAAATGGCTTTAGTAGGAGAGTAAAAGCCGCCTACTGTTCAGAGAATGGGGTATCTAAATTGTTTTACAGTAGAGGGGCGAGCCGATTTCTCAAACAGAATTATGAGCATGATGAGTTTGGTACTTACGATTTTGGCTTAGCAGATATAGGAATGTTGACAAGATATGCGATTGAGCGTTTTCTGATGGTTGCACAAAGTTTCGTATATCCCAAACGACTTGAAAGGTTAAAACAGGAAACAGGAAATGTTATCAGTTGGATAAGAAGTAATATTCCTGATGATGCCTTAGTTGTAATAAGCGTAGTGCGTTCATATTCTTCAACAGCAGTCGATGAAACAGCGGGTGTCAATATATATATTGATTATATTGAAGCTGAAAATTTTGATACACATGCTACTACAAGCACAGAAGTAGTACACGAAGGGTTTCATCATTATCAGTATACAAAAACGTGGTCAACTACTTGGTATAGGTATCAAATATCAATTACATTATCGAATACCACATATCCGAGAGGAGTTCAAGATCGAAGCACGGTATCGCAAGGAATAAGTGATACCTATAATTTTATTGGAACGGAAGTAGGTGATAATACAAACTTATACAATGTAAGTGTATCAAATTTTGGAGTGTACTTCACTGAATATGAGTTACCAGAAGCACGTTACCCAAGGTATCAAGATTATCTGCTTTATTGGGATTTTTCACTTACCGAAAATAAAATCGACTACAACAGATATGTGTGGTGCATGACTGACAATCAGATTCAAACCGACCCACTAACAGGAAGAAAATATATACGTACCACAATTACATTACCATCATGGTTGAGTACACATTTATTCGCAGATGTGGAATTTCATTTTACTCTTAGCGGTCAGTTGGAATTGCATCAAACAGTAAACGAGCAAACAGGAGTTATCACTTACTATGATACTATTTTATTTATGTATCGAGATAGGTATTATTTTGATGTAAAAAGAAACGAAAACAACAAAGCATATGGAGCATGGAGATTCTTTCAAACTGACCTTGAAGAAACACATGAATACGAAGTAGAGGGAATATCAAGTTTTAGTTTTCTTGTTTCGTATGAGGGTATAGTAGATGGTTCTGTTGATTATAATTATGTAGCCAATTCAAACAAAGATATACAAATAGGGCAAGATAGAAATACAGGATATTATAATTTCGGATTAAATGTATATCAGATGATGGTGAAAATGACACCAATAGACCCTAAAGATTTATATTTTTATTCACTGTATTATTTTAAAGAATCTCCCGATGGAACGGATATTCAATACAATAAAGTAGTCAGTGAATCAATGGCTGATTTTACAGAATATCTTGGTACAAACAAAACTTTTATATTTACATATCAAGAATCAACCACAGGTCAGGTAACTTGGCAAATTGACAATCGTAATTTTGGTGGGTATGCAAGACATTATATCCGTTCCCCCGGAAAAAATGGTCATATGTCAAGAATATATATACCTGTGAACCGTATTGCATCTGCAAATGGTAAATATATGAGGGTATCAGCAAGGGCATATAGTTATACTACGAATTTACAATTTGGAGTTGCTTATATTGATGGTGACAGTCTTGTGGATGAAACGTTAGAATCATGTTCGCTGACTACGAGTTTGGAAAAATTTTATGGTCAGATAACAAGCCCGACAGTTGATTATATGTGGTTTGAGGATAATGGTGATGGGCGAACAATAATGATAAGCACGGTCAAAATATCTGATACAGAAGATGAAGCACTACATTGATACTCAAAACATTGCGTAATATAATGCACTAACTCAATTAGATGTGATAGACTGAACTAAGGAGGAAAGAATTATGGCTATTCAAATGAGAAGAGGTTCTTACGCAGACTTAGATGAATCCAAATTGGTTGCGGGTGAGATTGTAGTTGCAACGGATTCAAACATTGATTTTGTAGGTGTTGCGAAAGCACCGTCAAACGTCATACAACTTGCAACACAAAAAGATTTGGCGAATGCTACCACACCTACAGTATCAAACGGATGCATTACATTCGGGCATACATCCTAATTAAACCGCTTGCATTATCGTAATAGATAAGATACTATAAATACAGATAAGGACGAGGTTTTTATGACAGAAAAAAAAGATGTACCATACATAGTATATGAGGACACAGCAACACGATTAGAACGCACAATAGAACGGTTATGGATATTGGCGATAATCCTTGTTGCGCTTCTTATTGGTACTAACGGAGCGTGGCTCTACTATGAACATCAGTTTGAAGATACCGTTGTCACACAGGAAATACAACAAGATTCGGGTGAGGGCGGTACTAATACATATAAAGGCAATGTTGTAGGCGGTGATTATAATGGCGAGACAGACGATACGGACAACGATAGTGAAACGAACCCGTAAAGTAGGTGGCAATAGTGGCTATCATACTTGCCCCTCATGTGGCGGCACCGGACGCAAGCGTAATGTAGGACGGGGAGCAAAGAAAGCGTGACCGAGTACACCAACACCCAAATAGAACATATCATTGATGAAGTAATACACAATTCTTTGCACCGAGACATTCTAAAATCCCGTTTAATCGAAGGTCAGATTTACGATGATATTGCATTCAAATACGGCTATTCAGTAAGACAAATCAAACGTATCGTATACAAGAACGAAAAGATAATTTTTTCCCACTTAAACTGACACATAAATGACACTTTCCCGACATTCTCATTTTATGCCATTCTTGATATTTTCATATCATGGATATCAAAAAACTTTACTACAAAATCTTACAAAGCGAAGAAGTAAAAAACATACCCTTAATCTATGTGCTGACAGTGTTTAATTGCGTACTCGAAGCCATAAGTTCAGGGGAGTGTTTCTATCAGACAGAGGCAGACTAATGTTCATTCCGACTAATCCCAACCCACACAACAAACTGACAGGCGATTGCGTAGTACGTGCCATAAGCATAGCAGAGGGTAAGGATTGGGATGACATATATCTTGAACTGATGATTAAGGGATATGAGCAAAAAGATATGATTGAGTCTAACGCCTTGTGGAATGAATACTTACACAGGTTAGGCTATAAGCGTTATATCATACCCGATACCTGCCCTGATTGTTATACGGTCAGCGATTTTGCCGCAGACCATCCGCAGGGTACATACATCTTAGGAACAGGAACACACGCCGTATGTGTCAAGAATGGCAATATCCTTGATACATACGATAGTGGTTATAAAGTGCCTATTTTCTATTGGCAGAAAGAGAGGTAAGAATGTAT